>MDTG01307236.1_pt1 | contig 18102 bp, 3 predicted proteins | sample 811421 | NCBI WGS metagenome assembly MDTG01 (sample SAMN05326645, study PRJNA326480) | marine metagenome | isolation source: seawater | place: Pacific Ocean: South East | collected 2011 | reverse complement strand
GGGGGCGCTGATGAAATCGTCGAGAGTCAGGCACCGATCGGCAGTGCGGTAGAAGCTTCCGACGCGTACCCGGCGCCCGACATCAACCCAGGCGAGGTTAGCGGTCGTGTTGGTCGACCACGTGGGTGCAATTTCCTGTCCGCTTTGATCCTGTCCCAGAATCTTGACGAAGGATTGCTGGAGAAGGTTGGAGGCTTCGTTCCCATCTCCACTCAGGGCCGAAAATGAGTAGCGCACCTGCATCTGCAGGTTCCACCTGATTACGGTCCAGTTGTCGATGGTGAGCTGGCTGGTCTGCATGCGGGTGCCCTGCCGCGCCTGGAGATAGGTGGCTGGGCTGAGTGTTACCTGCTGTTCGGAAGAGGGGGCGGTGGCGAGCTGGTAGCTCTTGGTCTGAAAGCGAACCCCCTCGATATCGGAGGAGAGAAAGTCCGTGCCGATCACCCGGTCAATGGACGGGGTGACCGGTTCGTCAGCATTCCACCATGTCCTGCCGATCGCGGGAGTCGGGGTTCCCGTCCCCCCGTTCAGGCTTTCTCCGGTAGACGCCCTTGCGTCAATGAAGACCGCATACTCCAGTTTCCACTTCCACACGATGGAGATGTCCTTGGTGACCGTATGCTGGAAAAAGGTGTTGGTTCCCTGCGTTACCACGGTGTCAATGGCGTAGCCTTCGTTCTTGAGACGGTATACCGCAAGGGAGGGATCGTCGTATCCGACGGTCGAGTCGCCCATGACCTTCAGGGGACTGAAGTCCTTGTTGAGATAGATATATAAAGGAGCCTCGAAGCTCTGGAGGCTTCCTACTTCAACAGTGCGCTGCGCCTGTGCCACCGAAGGGTCGGGGAGGAATCCGAGTTCGGAGGATCCGATCCGGACCTCGGGGTTACGAAGGGTTCCACCACTGGCAGTAGGAGGAGTGCCGGCCTCTCGGGGAGCTGAGATCGTGAAGCGGCGAGAATCGACCCGGTTCGTCACGGTGTAGGAGCCGTTGTAGGCCGGGGAACTTACCTCTGAAATGACAACCCGGTCGCCAACCTTGGCGCCATTGGTGGCAGAAGTTTCCACTGTCAGGGTATTCGAGTCCCAGGCGAGGGACTGGATCGCGACGGCGGGCTGCTCGTATGTACTGGCGATGTCAATCAGGGCAGGGCGGGTGAATTTGACGGAATAGGGTGTAGTGATCGGGGCCTGTTCCCGCAGGCGGCCGAAGCGCTCCCGGATGCCGGTCCCATCTGAGTTCTCGATTCCAATCAGAAGCTGGGAAGAAACGCGGTCCTCAGGGTGGGGAATGCTGTTGTAGATGAACTCAATCGTATTGGTTCCCTCGGTGAGCTTGACCTGAAAGGTGTAGGTCCGGCTTCGGTTCTGGTAGAGCGGCATGTTCTGATACTGAATCAGGAAGACCCTGTTACCCGGCTCTCCCTCCGTCTGGTAGTGAACTGTTCCGCCATAGTCCGCGCGGAGGTCTGTCCAGAACGGGGCGATGATATTCTTGGGTGGCGTGCTGGTGCCGATATCGTGGGGAATGTAGCTGGTGGAGGAGTCTCCGAAGCGGAGGAGGCCGTTTGAGTTGGCAAAAACCGTGCTGTAGGTGCGGTCGTAAAACTGGAAATTGAATCCCAGCGGAAGCTCTGTCGCCACGTCATCACCCGCAAGACCTGAGGCGCGCTGGCCCGTGTTCCGAATATCCTGGAACCCCTGCGAAGTTCCCTTGAAGAGCTGGTATCCGAAGGAGTCCCTATCTGGAGGAACGGTGGTGGCCTCGCCGGTCAGATTGATTTCGAACGGGCCGGTAATACCGGGATCATTGGTAGTGAACTGCAAGCGGGCGGAGGCCGCATCAGCCGAGTTAGGGGAGAACCGCAGGGTGAATGAGTCACTGGCACCCGGGGAGAGGACGAGGCGTCCGGGGGCAGGACTGATGGAAAAGACGTCCTTTGAGGTTCCGGTGATGTTCCAGTCGTCGAGGGTCAGGTCCGCACGCCCGGTATTTGTCACCGTGATGGTCTTGGTGCTCGCTTTTCCAACGAAGATCGTAGTCCCGGGTGGGGTGAAGTCGACCGTGTCCACGCCATCCTCGAGGATGGTGTCGACCACGACCTGCACCTGGGGTTCCTGCGAGGCTGATCTCAGTTCTACAGGGAAAGGAGATTTTGATCCGTCATTGCTGAGCACCCGGAGCAGGCTCGTGCTTGCGCCAGAGCCGGTAGGTGTGAAGACGACATCGAAAGTGGCTGTGCCCGGTGTGCCTCCGCTGGCGGCTGGGATACTGGAGGGAGTGTTGGTGACGCTGAATTCGGCGTTGGACGAAGTAATACTCTGGATCGTGAGTGGGGTGTTACCACTGTTTTCAATGATGAAGGTCGAGGTCGAAGATGTGTTGACCGCGGTGGAGGGGAGGTCGATCGTGGGTGCGTCCGCCGGTCGGTAGGGAATGTATTGATTATCAGGATCCTTGACCGCGATGTTGGAGGCTGTGCCGAGACCGGTGAGGGAGATCTGGAAAGGGTTGGGTTTTCCCGGATCGTTATGGGTGACGAGCAGGGTGGCCTGCCGGGAACCCTGGGAATCCGGGTTGAAGGTAACGGTGATGGTCTGTTCGCCCGTGGATGCGACAGTGAAGGGAGCCGCTGTTCCGCCCACTGTAAATTCGCTGGTATTGCTGGATTGGATATTGCTGATGGTGAGGGGTGAGCCTCCGGAATTTGCGATGGTGAGAGTGCTCGTGCTGCTGGCGTTGACCGCAGTTGCAGGAAGGCTCAGGGCCGCGTTGGCTGGAAGAACGGCGCCGCTTGGGCCCTTCAATGCAAAGTCAGGCTGGAGTCCGGTTGCCGAGAGATTCACAAGGAACGTACCCTCATCCGGATCATTGCTCACAATGGTCAGGGTGCCGGTTCTTGTTCCTCCGCCGCTCGGACGGAAGGTAACGGTAAATTCCTGGAAGGCACCTGCATTGACGCTCCCGGGGACGCCCGCAACTTCAAACTCGGTGCTGCCCGAGGTGATGCCGTTCACGGTAAGGGGAGCGGTAGCGCTGCTATTTTCGAGGCGGAAGGTCTGAGGGCTTCCGGCAGTATTGACTGACGCACTTGGGAGAGTGACGAGGGGAGTTCCATCGGAACTCAGGGGCGTGCCAGCAGGGTTCTTTACGACGATGTCGGGCACCACCGCGGAGCCGGTAACGGTAATTCCGAAGGTGCCCTCCTCCGGATCGCTGCTGTTAATTGTTATGGTGCCGCTCTTGGCGCCCCCGGTTGAGGGGCTGAAGGTCACGAGAAAGGTTTCGGAACCATTCCTGCCGCCTTCCGGGGGTGCGACGGTCTGCGGAACGCCGCTGACGACAAAGTCCCCGCTGCTGCTGGTGATGCTGGTGATACTCAGGGGGTTGTTTCCGGAGTTTTCAATGGTGAACAGTCGCGAAGCAGTTGCATTGGCCGGGGTCTGCGGGAAGGTATGGCTCGGAAAGCTCGCGGCCGTCGCACTGTGGGTCATCGTCGCGCCGGCGGGGTCCTTGACTACTATTTCCCCGGCCAGCCCGGTTGCCTGCAGGTTTATGCTGAAAGGTGATCGCGGTGAGTCGCCATGGGTGATCACGAGTGTGGTATTGCGGGTTCCGCCCAAGACAGGAGTGAAGGTGACTGAAAACGTAGCCGAACCGAGGGCGGGAACCGAAGTTGGAATGCCAGTCACCGCGAATTCCGCACTGTTTCCTCCCGTAGTGGTGACGGAGGCCACGGAGAACGCCTCGGCGGAGGAGTTCCGGATAGTAAAGACCTGCTGACTGGTGGAGTTGGTTACCCCGGAGGCCGGAAGCTGGCTTAAGGGAAACGAGGCTGCATCTGCTCCGTAGTCGAGGGTGGATCCAGTGGGGTCCTCAACGGAGATCTTGGCCGAATTGTCACCCCGGCCTGAAAGGTTGAAGCGTTCCCCTGTACTGGGAATGAGCAGGTAGTATCCATCGTAGTTTGTTTCGTCTGCGGGGCTGAAGCGGACCTGAACATTCGTGTAGTTGAAACTCCTTCCCGCCTGATCCGTGCCACTTAGCCCCTGCGAGGTGTCCGTTGCGCCAAAAATCCCGGTTTGGGCGGCGGAAGTGAGGCTGTTACTGCTGTCGATTACGATTGCGAACGGTGCGCTGCTCAGCTGATCGTCAGGACTTTTGATTTGCCAGTTGATGCGGGTGAAATCGTTGCCGTAGTTCCTGAGCCGGAAAGTCTTGGTAGTGGGTGTAGTGGTTGAGGTATTGGGAAACTGATAGGACGCCGGGGCGGTGAAGTTTGCGCCCACATCCTGTCCCGGCCCCACAAGGGCGTTCTGGGCATCGGCGTTCTGGAGAACCGATGTGAACAGGAGAAACGGGATCAATCCAAGAGCTGCTGGGAGGGAGGAAGATCTGGGAAGCTTCTTCATGAATGCGGTCGGTAAAAGGTGCTGATGAGAATTCGGGTAAGGGCTCATGGTCTACTGCGCTCCCTCGAGAGTGCTGACGGGGGAGACCCGCTGGATCTTGATGCGGCCTGTCAGAGTGACCCTGCTTTTCGTGAGGCCAGTGATGTCTTCCCGGTAGCTGCCTTCGAGGCGATCAGGAACACTCTGCTGGGGATCGAAGGAGATCCTCAGTTCCCTGTTGATCAGGGGGCCCTTGGCATGGTTCTGGTGGAAAGCGTGCCGAAAGGGGTTTGCCCGGTGGAAGGCGTCGAGAGAGAGACTGCCGGGAGTGCTGGCCAGGGACTTCCCGGCTCCAAGTCCACCATTGATGCGGACCGTGGAATGATAGGTTTCCTTAAGAGTGGGCGGCCTCAGGTTGCGGAAGAGCAGGTAGGAATCAATGGCCTCCCGGGTCACCTGGCTCCGGTCAGCATACTGGTCCTTGCCGTCGAGCCACCTGGTGGAAGGGCTTGTCGATTCGGCGACAATAAAGTCAATCAGGTCATCATTGATACCGTCCTGCTGGTTGACGTTCTGCTGGGATGCGACGCTGGTGTCCCGGGGCATCTCGAAAGCAACGGCCTCGAGTCGGATTCCAACTTTTTTTCCACTGCGTTCCTCGATTCCTTCAAAATAGGGCAGCAGCTTATCGTCCACGACCAGCACCGGACTGGGAGGAATGGAAGGATCGGCAGACCGGGTTTTCATGATGGTAACCCGGGAAAGAAGCCGGACGATTCCGGACTCGTCAGAGTGCAGGAGGATCCGGATCGGAGCGGGCGCCGCTGCCGGGCGAACCGGGGCGCCGTCCTCCACGAGAGAGCTTACGCCCGTAACGCTGACTTCACCGACCCACAGTCCCCGGACCCGGTCTTTTTCAGAATCAGAGAGCGGAGTGCTGGGGGGCAGGATGTCGCTCTGTGTTGCGGTAACAGGAAGCCAGAAGAGGCTCTTTCCACCAGTTTGCAGGCGGTAGACATTCGTGCGGCCGAGGTTGCCAGTCGTCCAGTTGCGTTGGGCACCAAGGGTGAGGACCCGGGTGGAGAGGCCCGGTATGATCTCGTCGAGGTTGCTTGGAGAGTCCGTCGGGCCGGGGGCCGCATCTACCCGGTTGCCGAGAGAATACTGCAGGTTTCTGCTGTTGGGCTTGACGACGCGAAGAGAGAGGGAGCCCGTGGAGGGGTCAGCCTCGATGAGGTCCAGGGTAGGAGCTGCGGGCTGGGTTGAGCTGAGGTTCGTAAAGACGATTTCCTCAAGGTCGAGGTCGAGGGCATCTACTCCGGTTCCCACCTGCTCGGCGTCAGAAGCACCGCCGAAGTTCAATCTTCCCACGGGATGGCCCCGAAATTCGACTGAAACTGGTCCCATGTATTGGGAGGGTCCGTTGGAATAGATCCAGTAGGCCTCATTCGAGGACATGGGGTTATTTGCGCTGACGAGGCCCCAGTTTCCGTCCGGATTGAGGCGGTAGATCCTGCTGGTCTGGTGAGTGGAGCTGACAGGTTCAAAGAACTCGGCGAAGGTTGGCAGGGCGGGAGAAGACGGTGTCCCTGCGAGGCCGAATCCAATCAAGTTGTAGCGATCGGCGATCCACTCCGGGCGATGGAACCGAACCCGGCCCCTGACAGCTATTGCTCCCGGGGCGGAGGCATGAATGAGATAGGGCTGATTCCCGGCCACCATGCGCAGGTTGTCGGTAGCGGTAGGACTCGAACGATTCCACTGCTGCCAGAGTTCCCGTGCGAATGCCTGGGGAAGCGCTTCCGGGTTCTGGGAGAAGAACTCCGCCGTTCCAGCCGAGGGATTGGGAGTGATGACCTTGGTGATCTTGGGGTCCGTAAAAACATCACCAGGCATCTTGATTTCACCTGGCCTGCTTCCATGGGTTGCAGGGTAAATGGGTTCAACTTCAAGCCAGACAGCGCTCCATCCCGCTTCAAAGGAAATGTTCTGGGTTGCCACGGCGCCGCTTGCCCGGGAGCCAGGAAAGAGGAAAGTCACGCTGACGGTGACGGCGACGAGCAGACTGGGAATTTGATTCGGATTCATGGCTTCGGGGAAAGGAGACTGGAATCAGGGGGTCTTGAAAGAGACCAGCAAACGGTAGATCGTGGCGGGCAGAGGATCCTTGTCGGTGCCGGAGGTGTCCGTAGAGCGGGGGATGGAGGCGATGACCTGAATCGGATTCACCCAGGGCCGGGTCGCATCGCCAGGCAGGGGAACATACTGTTCGACCACGGAGGAGAGGGCCACCCAGTCGTCTCCCGTTCTTTTCTGAATGGAGTAGACAAGATCGGTGGCGGCCTGATCCCGGGTGTAGGTAATAACGGCGTTGGCGGGATTAACAGTGACCACGGGCAGGCCCTCGCAACTGAGGCTCCGGGGAGAGATGCCGTGGGCATACTTGGTCAGGTTCAGGATGCCATCATTGTTGGGGTCGGCCTGTGCACCTGCGATGGAAGGGGTGATGGCATCGTTCTGGAATTCGTTGACCTGCCAGGTCTCAAAGGGGGTCAGGGGGCGACTTACAAAGGATTGGATATTTTGATCTGTCGTTGTCCCGGCTGAGTTCCGAGCACGCGCGCGGAAATAGTAGGTTGTGTCCGGAATCAGGTCTTCCAGATCGAGGGAAATCTCAACCGCCGAGGATCCCTGCAGGGTTCCGGGTAGCAGGTTGACAACGGTTGTGGAGAGGATCTGCCGAAGAGTCCCCGAGGAGGGTTCGGAAGCGAGGAAGTTCCCATCTCCATTGAGGATGACCGCGGCTGGGAGCTCCAGCTCAGCAGACCCCTCGGAGGGCTCCGAGCCCCGGGGTTGGCCGGTGCCGGCGAGAGTGACGACGGCGCCGTCGGGAGCAATTTCCCGGATGGCGTGGTTAGCGGAATCCGCGACAAGGATATGTCCATTCGGGGCCCGGCCAAGCCCCCGCGGAAGGTTGAAGCGCGCCTCGATGCCGGCACCGTCGAGATAGCCCGGGACTTCGGGTTGGCCGGCCAGGATGCGGACTGTCCCGCTCCGGTCGACGCGTTGAATTGCGTGGCGTCCGGTTTCAGTGACGTAGAGCTCACCACTGACACCGACTAGAATTTGGCGGGGAGCCAGCAGGGATCCGGGTTCCACGAGGGTCCCCACCGTCCAGGCTCCCTGGGAGTCCTGAGCCAGCGTTCGGATCCGATTATTCAGAGTATCGGCTACGTAGAGGAGGTCGTCTGCCTCGAGGGTGAGGCCGACAGGCGTATTGAACCGCGCTGCGGTTGCAACCCCATCGGTGAACATGGCCTCTCCTGTGCCTGCGATTGTGCTAACCTCCCCGGTGGGGGAAATTGAGCGAATACGATGGTTGCCGGAGTCCGCGACATAGAGAGTCTCGTCCGAGGCGACAGTCACCGCGGTTGGGGAGGAGAACTGGGCCTGCAGGCCTTGGCCTTCCCTGAAGCCCGGCGCGCCCGTGCCCGCAATGGTCCGGGTTGTCCCGTCTGGATCAATTGCGCGAATGGAATGGTTGCCAGTGTCTGCGATATAGATCGTCCCGGACGGGGACTTCGCGAGGCCCGTCGGCGAATCGAACTTTGCATCCTGCCGGGGCCCACCGACAAATCCCGAAGTAGATCCTGCGAAGGTGGTGATCTCGACTCCAGAGAGTTCAGGGTCGAGGGAATATTCAATCCAGGCAGTGGTGTCCGTTCCCTCGGGATTGATTGAGGCTCGTAGCGTGGCACTGGTCAGGGTTCGGTTGGTGGCGAGCAGGTTTGTGACCGACGGTGGGTCAAGTGCTGCGCCGGTCACTGGGATGGCAACCGATGGGATGGCGTCGTTGCTATCGATCTGCAGGTTGCCGGAATAGGTGCCGCTGGCCCCGGCGTCCATGGTCAGGATAATGTTGGCCGATTCTCCACCTTGCAGACTTCCCCCGCCGTCCGGGAGGGAATCCGGGGTCTGGAGGGTATAGCCGCTGGGGACGGAGATAGATGAGATGACGAGCTCTGACTGGCCGCCGTTTGAGAGGGTGAAGGTGCGCGAAACCTGAATCCCGACGGGGGTGCTGCCGAAGCTGACTGGATCATCCTGAGAACTTGCGAGGCGGCGGGCTGTTGACTCGTCGACGACGACTAGTTGAGGCGAGGTCAGGGTGGTGAAGGTTGCGATGGCACTGACCGTGCGACCTCTCTCGTTCTCGGAAATAGTCCTGTAAAAATAGGGTGTGCCGGGGGAAAGGGCAGAGAGAGAGGTAATTGTCGGTTGAAAACTGGTTGTCGTGCTCGGAAAGGGAGACCCTGCAGCAGGAAGGAACTGGGCGGTCCCGCGGAAGACCAGCCTCACGGTATTGTTCCCAGATTCTGCGAGATAGATTGTGCCGGCGTGCTGCGCAATTGCAGAGGGATGGTAAAAGGCTGTCAGGGCAGGAGGGCTGAGGATCCCAGTTGAGTCGAGGTGGCCGGCTTGCCCGCTGCCCGCGACTGTCGTAACTACCCCGGCAGCATTTATTTTCCGCAGCCTGTTGTTGCCTTCGTCAGCGACGTGCAGGACGCCTGCCGAGTCCACAGTAAGGTCCGAAGGATGACTAAAAAGGGCGTCCGGGCCATTCGGGCTATCAAGAAATCCAGCGATTCCAGCGCCTGCAAGGGTTGTCACATCTCCTCCCGGGGTGACCCTGCGAATCTGATGGTTTCCGCGGTCTGCTACGTAAATAGCTCCGTCAGGGCCTAGGGCTACCCCGGTGGGGTCATCGAATGTTGCAAGTCCGGAGGGCCCATCCGTGGAGCCGCGACTCCCGGAGCCCGCGAGGGTTTGAAGGCTCGGGGAGGGGCCAAGCTCGACGACCCGGACCCGGTGATTTCCTCGATCAGCTATGTAGATCTTGGTGCCGTCCCCGTTCAGAGCGAGCCCGGTAGGATAAAGCAGGCTTCCGCGAAGCGCATCATCATGGTCCAGATGCCCGGCCACGCCGGACCCAGCAATAGTGGTCACGGTTCCGGTTGCGATTTCGATCTTCCGCACCCGGTGATTCCTGGTGTCGGCCACGAAAAGGTTTCCGTTCGGTCCGGCAGCGATTCCCCCCGGATGATCAAAGAGTGCAGGCTGGTTTCCGTCACTGTCTGCAAATCCCGCAATCCCCCCACCGGCCAGCAGTGAGGGAGCGCTGTTGCTTGCGTCGATCAGCCAGACGCCATGCTGGTTCTGGTCTGTTACATAGCGATTGCCCGAGCTGTCTATCGTAATGCCCCTCGGGGCGCCGCTGAGGCCGGGCAAGGTATCGATCTGCAGAGGGGGGATCAGGGCGGGGTCGGTGGAAACTTCGAATCGGGTGCTGGTCTCGCTGCCACGAGGATTGATCTCGGTCTGGAGCGTCGCTTCCGAATTCGTGATCGCTGAAGCCTGCAGTCCTCTCTCATCTGGAAAATCAACCAGTTGGAATGAGATAGCCGGATGGGTGGTGGCAATCGGATTGAAGTTCGCATCGACCCAGCGAACGAAGTAATCAAGATAGGAATTTATCCCAAGCTGACCGGCATCGAGGGTTGCGCTTACGGTCGTCCCGGAAGAGGTGGCAAGAGCTGATACATTGCGCAGGATGATCCGCCTGAGGGCGTTGTTCTGGCTGTCCGCGACTATCAGGTTTCCGGTGGTGTCGAGGGCAAGGGAGGTCGGATGATTAAAAGTGGCCTGTGGTTGCAGTCCATTCGTGAATCCGGACTGCCCGGTGCCTGTGATGGTCGAGAGAGACCACGTATTCCCGGTCCGGGTCAGCTTGCGAACGGCATGATTGAGCTTGTCTGTGAAATAGATCGTGTCGTCGTTGGCCATCAGAAGCCCGGTCGGGCAGTTCAGCCGGGTGGACGTCGGAGCGCCGGTGAATCCGTCACCTGCAATCGTGGTGACATTGGTCGATGAGTCTATTCTGCGAATCTTGTGATTCACTCCATCGGCCACGTAGAGATTGTTCTGGGTATCCAGGACGATACTCAGCGGCGAGTTGAAGGTCGCTACTGCCGCATTCCCATCTGTTGCTCCGGCGATTCCCGTGCCCGCGAGGGTGGAAACCCTCCCGGCCGGGGTGATCTTTCGGATGCGGTGATTTCCAGTGTCGGCCACGTAGACGTTTCCAGAGCTATCGACTGCCAGTCCCTGGGGGAGGTTGAAGCGGGCGGAGGGGCCTTCCCCGTCCACGTGGCCGGCGTCTCCGCCTCCGGCAAGAGTAGTTACCGTCCAAGCCCCTCCCGGAACTCCGGTCAGCTTGCGAATCGTGTGATTAAGTGTATCTGCGATATAGAGGTTGCCTTCGCTATCCCCGGCAATTCCGGTGGGAAGCTGGAAGCGTGCCCTGGATCCGTCCCCGTCCGCAAATCCGTATCCGCTGAGACCCGGGCTTCCAGCGATCGTCGTCACCCGGTCATCAGTGCCGACCATACGGATCAGGTTATTGGCCGTGTCGGTGACAAAAAGGTTCCCGTTCGCATCCGCCACGATACCTGAAGGATTAGAAAAGCGGGAGGAGCTGCGCGTTCCATTCGTTGCTCCCGGATTTGCAGCGCCCGCATGGGTTTCGATGGTGGCCAGAAAATCCGGGTCAGTTGAGATTTCGGCCCGGACATCTCCAGCTGGCGTATCGGTCAGAATCCCGGTTATTTCTACTCCTGTGGCAGTGAAGTCAACCCGGGTGCCCACGGCGGAGACCTGCATCCTGAAGGGGCTGTTTTCTGAATCATTGTGAATGATCTCAACGAGAGTTGTCCTGGTTCCGATTACGGTAGGAGAAAAGGTGAGAGTAAACGCTGCTGAACCAGGTTCAGATCCCGTGGCCGCCGCGACCGCGGCAGGTATACCCGAGACCTGAAACTCCCCGCTATTGCTTGAACTGATGCTGACAATGGTGAGAGCCTGGTCCCCTGTATTTTCGATCGAGAAGACATGGTCGGACGGCGTGTCGAGATTGGTGCTTCCAAGCTTGACGTCCGGGGAGGCTGCGGACGTGGCGGGCAGGGAGTCCCCGGAGGGGGATTTCACAACGATCTGCGGACTTCTGGCCGCTCCCAGCAGGGTAACGAGGAAGGGCGACGCATCTGAATCATCGTGAACAATCTGCAGGCTGGCGGTTCGCTGGCCGGGGGCGCTCGGGGTAAAGGTGATTGTGAAGGTGCGGGAGGACGTTTCCCGGCCGGATACCGCGGCGATTGAGGCGCCGGGCTGGATGCCTCCGACCACAAATTCGGAATCATGCTCCCCGGAGATCGTCAGGGAGGAGATATTGAGGGCTCGGTCCCCTTCATTTTCAATGGTGAACGTGAACGTCTCGGATGAAATGACATTGCCAAGGTCGACCCTGGGAGGACCTCCAGCGGTCGAAGCAAGGACATTGTTGCCCGGGTCCCTGACCACGATGCGCGGCCCGCTTGCAATTGCAGCTAGCGGAACAAGGAAGGGGGCCTTGCTGCTGTCATCGTGGAAAATCTGCAGAGTGGCGTTGCGCAGCCCGGTTGCGGAGGGTGTGAAGTTCACGCTGAAAAGGGCCGACCCATTGATCCCTGTGGTCCTTGCAGCCACGGTGGTTGGAGTATCAGCAACCGAGAAATCGCTTCCCGCGGTGGTCGTTATTCCGGTAATGGTCAGGGGGTGATCCCCCGTGTTCTCAATTCGGAACCGGTTTGTTGCAGAAGTTCCAACAGCTGTTCCCGGAAGGGTGACGATGGGAGAATTGCCATCGGCAAGCCCCGTCCCCGAGGGGTCGAAAACCGAGATCTGGGGGGCGGTTCCCGTTGCCCGGACCCTGTAGCGTAGCTGGTCGGCAGGGTCATTGTCACGGCTGACGGTGAGGAAGGCCTCATGCAGTCCGGTCGCAGGGGGAGAAAAGCTGATTACTATGTCCTTCGCTCCATTCTCTCCCTCGAACGATCCGCCCACGGTAACCTGCCGGGAGAATTCGGAGATGGTGAAAACCTGGGAAGAGGATCCATTGCTGGTAGTAAGGCTCAGGGTGAGCTGCGCTGCTGAAGCGTTCTGATTCAGGATCCTCAGGACACCGGAGCCACTGGCATTCGCTCTGACAGGGGGAAGTGTAAAGACAGGTGGGGAGCCTCCATCCGCTGAGACGGGAGCCACGGGAGTAAGGGTCAAGCCGGTTGCACCGGTTTCAGAGCCGGCGAACAGAAGCGCTCCGAGGCAGATCGCGATCAGTCGAAGGAGGAGTTGTCGTTTCATTAAAGTTCCAAGGTGAAATGAGGAAAGGGTGCAGTAGCGCAGGACTACTAACCTCCTTAACGTCCATAGAGGGCTGTTTTCCCGAGTTTGACCTGATGGTTTTTCGCAGGGTCGTATTGAAATTCACTGATCAGCTTTGCCTGCATGGCCTCGAGTTCGGGACTGGGTATGGCGACGGAAGGTTTTTCCTGAGATGGCTCGGCCGGGGCTGGTTCTGCCCCTGGCTGGGTGGTGGAGGCAGGGCTGGCCAGCGAATCCGGCGAGTCGGCCTGGGGTCGTTTGACACTCAGGAGGAGGTAATCGTCCCGCATTTTCTGGAAGCGCTCGTAAGAGGAGGCATCTTCGAACTTGTGAACCAGTTGAGCAGTTGTTCTCCCGTCCGCGTCACTCGTCAGGAGAAGCAGGGAGGCGGAATGCGGAACGAGGCGGTAATTATGTTGCAGTGAATAGCCGTAGTTCGCAGCCATGAAGCGTAAGTTGGTCGCGAGCGTCTGGCGGGCCTTGAGAATTTCTCCGGCGACCAGTTCTCGCTCCTGGAGGGAGGATGCGGGCAAGCGGTCATATTGCGCCGAGAGACTCAGAAGGCGCTGGCGCTGGGCCCCAACGACCTGGAGGCTGGAAGTCAGAGCCAGGTTCTGCTCCTCACCCTCGATTACGGCTACAAGTTGGTAGTTCCCGGAGGGATCGATTAGCTGGGCAGGAACGTTCTTGGCCTCAGCAAGTTCGGATGGGCTCAAGCCCTTGCTTTGAGGCGCAGCGGGTGGGGGTGATACTGAAGTGGGAGCAGGGGGGGACTCGAGGCCAGGCGAGGGCGGGGTGTCTGGCTCGCTCGGCTGGTGTCCGAGGAGGTAACCGACCCGGACGGCGCCAAGGAGAACAACGATGGAGATCATCGCGATCAGGACTGTGGTCTGGGTGGTTCTTTTTTTCTGGTTCATTGGTGGGGTGGAAGAGTTCTGCGGCAGGATGCGAACGGGCGAGGCAGCTTAGAATCCGGCCATGAAGCGGAGATTGAAGCTGTGCAGGAAATCCGCATCGCTTCGCGCTTCGCCCCGGTAAGAAAGTCCAAGACGGAGGCGCTCGTTGAAGTCGTAGAAGGATCCAAGGCTGAAGACGAAAGCGTCGGCTCCCATTCCGGGAGAGGTGACCTCGAAGGGCGAGGCAGAGGCGGCGAATGCGGCTTCTACGTCACGATGAGCTTCCGCGAAATTGTGCTGCCAACGAAGTTCAGCGTGGAACCCAAGGGGTGATCCAAATTCCTGGTAGCTCGCCGATACTCCGACATCCATGAGAGTCGCGCTCTGGTCCTGTTGACCAATCTCCAGGGCGCCGGGGCCTCTGGACTCCCTGAATTTATCCGTCTTGGCGGAGATGTGCCGGATCCCGAGGACGGGGGTAATTCGGAGGCCCTCTTCGTCGAGGAGGTCATACTCGGCCCTTAGCCCGACTTCGAAGGCCTTGGCATCAAATTCGGGAACTTTGTAACGCCCGGCCACGCTCTGCCGGTGGCCATCAAATCGGTAGCTGGCGTGAGTTGCAGTGCCGAGGAGACGGAGGGGTGAATCCACCCCGAGAGGCGAATGGTCAATAGCAACACCGAGTAGAACGCCGTCAACGTCAAGTCCTACGGTGGAAGACCTCACCTTGCCTGTGTCCGCTGCTATGAACGATGAGAAGGCGACGTCGTCATTCGGGTGCCAGCGTCCTCCGAAATAGGCTCCGGAGCTCTGAAGCTGATAGTCGTTTCCTGACAGGGACGAAGAGGAACCCACATCGACATGAGTGTATCCCGCAAAGGGTTCAAGACCCGGATGCTCCCTGATGATCGGCATGCCTCCGTTCTTTCCGCCAGACAGGATCACGCCCCCACCCTGCATGCGGGGGCGGTAGCGCAGAGCAGTTTCGGCGTAGCTTCGCGTTGCGGTGATGGCGTAGTCCACGATCCCGGCGAAGGCTTCCGGGGACAGCGTGTCGAGAGCATCGTAAAGTGCATCCTTGTTGCCGGGTTCCCCGGTGCCGTAGATTGCGTTCAGGAGAGTGCCCGTTCCTCCATCCTGGCTGTTGAAGTTGCCAACGATTAAATCATTGCCCGTTGCGCCATTGAGGACAGCGGTAAGAATACTGACCTGTGCAGGGGTGATGTTGAGGTAGTCGGAAACCGTCTGCCCTTCCAGAAGACCGAGGGAGACCAGATCTCCGGTTCCGCGGTCAAACAGAAGCTGGGACTGGAAGGTGCGTCCAAGAGCGCCGGGATTATTGATGTCGGAAATCTCTCCCCAGCCTCCACCGATGACGCCCGGAGTATCTATGATGTTCCAGCGCTCGCCGCACAGGACCGCCCCGGACCCGTTGAGCAGACCGCCGAACTCCGCGAGATCAAGACGGCTTTCCGGGTCAAGGGTGACGTTTCCGGTGACCCGGAGGGTGTCACTGACAGGGGCCAGGTCCAGCTGTGCCTGATAGATGCCGCCCTCGAGATAGTTCCCGGCTATGGTGAGGACTCCGATTTCATTACCCGGGCTGACGGTGTTTGCGTTACGGAAGGTGGTTCCATTCCGGCCGCCAGGAATAACGGTCCCTTCTCCGGTAAGAGTATCGTAAGTGAAGTCCCCGTTTACATTCCAAGTGGAATTTGCGGATACCGTGATGAGGCTGGCGGGATTCTGAACGGCGCCATTGGTGACGAGGGTGCCGGTGGTCAGGTTGATCCGGTCAGCCGAGGTGTTTCCGTTCAGGGTCACCATGCCGGGTCCTGAATTGAGGGTGCCGGTTCCAAGGTCAGCTCCTGCGGCAGTAGTCGCCCCGTTGTTCAGGTTGTAGGTTTCGGCAACCACCAGTCCGTTCCCATCTACGAGTCCTCCATCAGCATTCAAGATGGCAACCGTCTCGACTCCCGCGAGGGTGAGTGTTCCTGAGTTGTTGATGACGGCTGCATCATGAATGCGTTCGTCGGAGCCATTGGCAAGGGTGGCTCCTGAGGCGATGTTGAGATCGGAAACCCTGGTAAGGCTTCCGTTCAATCTGAGGATGCCGGTATGTATGTTGGCGGTTTCCACTGCGGCATCGCCGTTAAGGACGACAGAGCCATCCGAGTTCAGGATTCCTGTTCCGAGGTGTGCCGAGGTTTCAGTGACTGCACCATCTGTGAGATTGTAGGTCTCCGCGGTCAGTGTGCCGGTCCCGTTCAGGAGACCTCCAGAGTTCAAGGTCTCGATGGTCTCGTCCCCGTTCAGGGTCAGGGTGCCCCCGGTCACGATGTTGGCGGTGGCAGCATCATGAATACGTTCCGCCCCTCCGTTGACGAGGGTCCCGCCATTGTCGATATTCAGGGTTGTGACGGCCGTCAGTTGGCCGTTGAGCGTGAGGGTGCCGCTGTTGATGTTGGCGATCTCTGCTGCGGAGTTCCCGTTGAGGATCACCGTGCCGTTGGAATTGAGGGTCCCGCTTCCAAGGTTGGCGAGGGATTCGGTCACAGCACCATCCGTGAGGTCATAGGTTTCAGCCGTGACTGTGCCGGCTCCATTCAGAAGACCTCCCGAATTGAGCGCTCCAACGGTTTCGTCGCCATTGAGAGTCCAGCTTCCGCCGGTTGTTATATTAACGCTGGCGGTATCGTTGATGCGGTTTGGCGAGCCACTGACAAGAGAGCCCCCGTCTGCTATGTTGAGATCTTCGACGTTGGTCAGGCGACCATTCAGCTGCAGGGTTCCGCTGTTCACGGTTGCGGTCTCCACGGCGGCGTCTCCTCCAAGCGTTACCGAGCCGGGACCGCTGCTGAGGATCCCGCTGCCGAGATTCGCGTCAACCGCGGTGGTCGCTCCGTTGCTGAGGTTGTATTCACCGGCAGTCAGAGTGCCGCTGCCGTTCAGGGAGCCACTGGAATTGAAAACCCCGATCGTTTCATCCCCGCCGAGGGTCCAGGTGCCCCCGTTCTCCATATTGAGGGTGGAGGAGTCTCCGTTGATGCGATGGGAGCTGCCGCTTACAAGGGTCGCGCCGGCACGGATGTCGATCGTGCCGTCTGGATTGGTCAGGAGACCATCCAGGAAAAGGGTGCCACTTTGAATGTCGAGGGTCCCAACGTTGACAGTTCCGTTTTGAGGTCCCGGATTCGTGTCCCCGGCCGTGCCGCTGATCAGGACGTTTCCGTTACTGGTCAGCTGAGGGGCCCCTCCGGTCACGTTCTCGAGATTAGTCCCCCGGAGGGAGACATGGCCATCCATCAGGTTGATGGGGCTTTCGGTAATAACGAGTGTGCCGGAGGTTGCTGTCGGAGACAGGCCGAGGGTTCCGTTGGAGTTGAAGGATCTGACGGTTTCCGTGCCGTTCAGATTAAGGGTTCCGTTGCGCAGAAGATTGATTGTGGCGGGGTCGTTGACCCGCTCATCGCCACCAAGATTTACCGTGGCTCCGGAGGATATGGTAAGATCTGTGACGTCCGTGAGCTCGCCGTTGAGGTTGAAGGTTCCGCTTCTTACGTTGACGTCCTCCGCAGCGGAATCGCCGTTCATTGTGACGCCAGCACTCCCGTCGCTGTTCAGGACCCCACTGCCGAGGTTTGCCCCAGTCGCGATAGTGGCGCCATTCGCAAGGTTGTAGGTTTCAGCGAGCAGGAGGCCGGTCCCGTTGAGGGTTGAGCCGATGCCGTTGATGTTGAGTGTGGTAATCGTCTCCGTGCCGCTCAGGGTAAGGATTCCATTGACGTTCGCGGTGGCATTGTCTCCGATACGCTCATCAAAACCGAGGGCGAGGGTTGCTCCGGATTCGACATTCACAGTGAGTTCCGGTTCGTGAATCAGTGACCCATGGAGCGTCATGGTGCCGCTTCGGACATTGACGGTTCCGGCGAAGGAATCCCCTCCGAGAAGGACCGCGCCATCACTGTTCAGGACTCCATGTCCGAGATCAGCGCCTTCCTCGGTGATCGCTCCGTCCGTGAGGTTGTAGGTCTCAGCGTTTATGAGGCCCGGGCCCCGGAGGACACCGCCGGATTGCAGGGTCGTGACCCGTTCGGTTCCGTTGAGGTTCAGGATGCCGCTGGGACTTGCTCCATCGGTGGTAAGAATCGTGAGGGTCGCGCTGTCTGCGATGCGTTCGAAGGAGCCGAGGGTGAGTTCGCCCCCGGCAGCAATGGTGACATTTCCATCAGCGGACCCGGTGAGAGTGGTGGTGCTCCCGTTAAGAACGGTAAGTTCTCCGGTGAAGGTGTTGTCGCCGCCGAGGATGATATCCCCGGGGCCGGTTGAAACCGTGCCTCCCTCTCCGTTGATACGCCCTTGGAAGTCAACGCCTCCCAGAACAAGGAGGTCGTTGCCGCTCAGGTTAATGGACCCGGTTTCAGAGCCAAAGAGATTGGTGATGGTGTCGTTGCCGCCGAGGTTGAGGGTGCCGTCGTTGGTGAGAGTGGCTCCGTCACTGAGGAGGTCGGCCGCGGTGGTGGTCAGGGTGGCCCCGTTGGCCACGTTGATGACGTTG
>MDTG01206139.1_pt1 | contig 18102 bp, 7 predicted proteins | sample 811421 | NCBI WGS metagenome assembly MDTG01 (sample SAMN05326645, study PRJNA326480) | marine metagenome | isolation source: seawater | place: Pacific Ocean: South East | collected 2011 | reverse complement strand
TCGGAGAACGATTTGGCAAGGACAAGTCATGGCGCTACACCATGACGCAGCCTGCGGTCAACCGTGTCCTCCAAGCGATGGGACGACCCATCCGCGGCATCGACGACCGTGCCGTGGTTCTTCTCTTGGAACAGCGGTGTGAACAACCGATGTACCTGAAATGCTTCCCAGGCGACCTTCAAATGGTCCCCATGAGCGACCCTAACGGCATCAAGCGGCTGGCTGAGCGCTTCTACCGACGCGTGCATCGCTCCCCCACACCTTGATGAAGGGTCAGGCGGACCAAGCACCATGGAGGAGGAGACGACCACGCCCCTCGCAGCTCGACCCGAGGACCTCCATGCCGAGGTGGCGGCTGAAGCCAGCCACCTCGAAGAAGTACGACAGCGCCACACCTTTCACCTCGTCACGGCAGGTATGCTTCCCGAGACGCACCTAGCCAACATCGAGCCAGAGCGACGGTTGGCCTGGATGGTCGAGGAACTTCACGGCCGTTCGGACCCTGATGGTCTCACCTTGCCCATGGCCGGTGTGCACGACCACGAATTGACCGCTGAAGTCGTGGAAGCCGAACAAGGCAGCATGCTCCGTCTCAAGATCGAGCAAGACGGGGCGCCTACCCTGGAGCGTGAACTTCCGCTCGCTGCGGACGCCAAGGACGTCAAGCACCACTTCGTGGACGGCCACCTCGTCGTCCGCTGGTGAGGCTCAGTACTTGCGCTCGACCTTGGCGTGTTTTTTCGGCTTTGGTGGGCTGTCATCGCCACCACCACCACGACGACCGAGCACGATACCGAGCACGAGGACCAACACCAGCAGGGCCACGCCTGCTCCGATAATCGTCAACGTGTCCATGGAACCAAGGTCGGCAGCAGCCCCGTCTTCGGAAGTCTCGACCTCAGATCGGCTGGCATCATCCGGGAAGGCGTCCGCCACATCGCCGACGCCATCGCCATCGCTGTCGCTCTGTTCGGTGGCGTCGTCAGGGAAGGCATCCACGGAGTCACCGACACCGTCGCCGTCACGGTCACGCTCCAGCACGGTCAGCGCATCCTCAATCACGTAGGATTCGCGCTGACCGCCGATGGTGTAGGCCGCAATGTGGAGGGAATATGCGCCCTCATCGGTGCCGAGTGGCACGTCCATGCTGAGGTCCCACATGCCGTTGTCAGGTTCCAAAAGGAGAGCACGAAGCGCTCCTTCGCTGACCCAGCTTGCGGGTGCAGGACCGAACACGGAGGCGAAGGGCGCATCCGTGAAGTCCACAGCGGTCGCCTCGCCGCGGTTGGCGGTGGTCCCAGTTCCGGTTTGACCCCACTTCGAACGACCCCAACACTGGACGATGCCGTCCTCGTGCAGGGCACAACTGTGGTCTTGCCCGACCTCGACATCGACAAAGCCTGAGGACCGGTTGATGATGGACGGCAGCAAAGTGTTCCCTTCGTCGGGCCCGTTCGCCAAACGACCGTAGTTGTCGTGACCCCAACAGCCCATGGAGCCGTTGTCGTAGACCACGCACGTGCTGTGGTAGTTGACGCCGACGTCGATCACCGTCATGTTGTCTGGAAGCTGAGCGAGGGTTGGGACGTTGCGTCGAGTGGTCGTGTTGTCGCCGATTTGACCGAGGTTGTTCTCGCCCCAGCACGCCAGCGAGCCGTCGTCGAGCACCGCGCACGAAACGTGCCCCCCGATGCTGATGGAGGTCGCGCGACGCCCGTCGGGGAGCACGGCGTTCGATCCCGGCTCATGCTGATTCGCGTTCGTCCCGTTGTCGCCGAGCTGACCGACATGGTCACGGCCCCAACACATCACGCCTCCATCCTTCATGAGTGCGCAGGTGTGTGCCTCACCGCCGTCCACCTGAGCCGGTTCACGGCCTTCAGGGAAAACAACGCCAACGGGCGTTGGGCGAGGATCGTTGTCTGCGTCACCGTTCCCGACCTGGCCGTTGCTGTCCGACCCCCAGCAGACCATGGACGCATCGTCAAGAATGGCGCAGGCGTGAAATTCGCCCAAGCCGATGGACACGGCCGTTCGGCCCGCAGGTAGCGTCACTGCGTTGGTTGGCGCGCTGTAGGTGTTCGTGGTCCCGTCACCAAGCTCGCCGTTGGAACCGTAGCCCCAGCACCACACGCTTCCGTCGTCAAGAAGTCCGCATGCATGGGTCCTTGCCGCGTGAATGTCCGTGATCTGCCGCCCCTCAGGCAGGGCCACGAAGGTGTTTGGACGGACCTGATTCGCCATCTGACCGCCATCACCAAGTTGGCCGTGACCGTCTGATCCCCAGCACATGAGGGACCCGTTGTCCAACACCGCACAGCTCATGCTGTAACCGACGGCGAGCATCGGGCCGCCGGTTGGGCGGACCTCGTCAGCGCCGACGAGTTCGACGCGAAGCCGTGAAAGGTCCTGATGCTCGCTCAGGTCAAGGCTGCAGGAAATCTCGCCGTCGACACGTACGTCCTCGTTGCCACAATCCAGCACGTCACTCAACGCCACCGGCGCTGCGTTGGCCGCGGGCAGGGCCAAGGCGCCGATCATCACGAGGGTCAGCCATAGGGCGGTACGCATGTCCGGCACAAGACCAAGCGCCCATTCAAGCGTTCGGTGAACTCACAAGCCGCGCGGGACAATCTTCTGAATCCCAGAAACTTCCGTGGACATGCGCTCCATGGCGACCTTTGCGGCTTGGGCGTGGCCCTCGCTCATCTCGTCGCGTCCGTAGCGCGCCTGCTCAAACACGTTGTCGAGGGCCACGAGGGCTTCCTCGCTGACCGCAGGCATGGCTTGGCGGATCGCCGCTTCGAACTCGCGGACTGTCTCGAAGTCACGGCGCAGGAACTCCCGCTTCTGCAGGACGACGCACAGGTCAGTGTAGCACTGGAAGATGGCCTCGCGCACGCTGTCGCCGGCCGCCAACAATTCGGCGGTGTAGGCGAAGACTTCTGCGGCTTCCTCCATGAGCGTCGCTTGCTGGCGGCGACGGTACAGCACAAGGCCCACCAGCAGCGCGGCCGCGAGGAACACGAGCGAGCCGACCAAGGCTCGTGCCGTGGACGATGCCTCGTCGCTGTAGGTGTATGCGGGGTCAAAGCCTTCAGCGGCGTCGGCCTGGAAGGCCGCCAAACTGGCGTCGGTCAGGCGCTCCCCTCCTGCGTCAAGCAGCACGAGCAGGGTCAGCTCCCCGTGCGCAGCGGTGTTTCCGAACGGTGGGTCGTTGTTGAACTCGAAATCGGTGGCTCCGTCAGCCCCGGTCACGACCACGCGCTTCAGCAACTGGGTGCTGCTGCCGTCTTGGACCACGCGGCTGCCGTTGGTGTATTCGAGGTACAGTGAGAACCCGACGTCGGAAATGCCCTCGCCGGTGTCGTCCGCTGTGACCAAAATTCGGCCACCGTAGTCTTCCTGTTCACCCTCAACGATGGCGTCGAGCCGAACGTCGATGGTCGCGTCCACCTTGATGAGCGCGAAAGTCACGGCCACGCCAGAATTGAGGTTACGGCTGGTGTTGAGGCCACTGGTCACGTGGAAGGGTTGGACGCCCAGCGGGTTCCACGACGGAACGCGGAGGGTCATGCTGAAGTTACCGTCGTTCCACTGAACGCGCTCCAAGGTGTAGCACGTTGGCGTGGTCGCGGCTGAGGTGCAGCCTGTGCCGTTGCTCAGCGTCATGTCGAGGTCCTCGAAGACCTCGCTCTCGCCTCCAACTTCGGACACCGACCCGGTGATCGTCAAGGTCCGCAGTGCATCGGAACGCACGGCGGTGCGGTCGGTGACGGCATCGATGGTCACCACGACGTCGGCCCACACGGTGCCAACGGTCGAAGCGTCGGTGCCCCTATGCGCCAATTCACCCTCAAAGCGAACTTCGATGTTGTGCGCACCACGGGCCAGGTCGAGGTCGACCGGAACGGTCGCAATCCATGACCCGTCGTCGAGCGTCGTCGCCACGGTGACGAGTTCACCGTCGAGGTAGACCTGCACAGCGCGACCGGGCAGCCCGGCTTGGGCAGCATCGTCAACGTCGTACAGACGTCCAGAGATGCGCCACAGGTCGCCGCGGGTCACCTCAGCGTCGCCGTCGAAGGCGATGCTGATGGCCGAGCGGTGGCTGAGGTAGAAACTCGCATTGCCGCTGCCGGCACGGTACCATCCCTGAGCACCGGCGTCGGCGATCATGACGTGATCACCGAAGGTGTAGATGTCGGGAACCAGCCACGTGTAGGCGAAGCTGCCGTCCGCTTCGGTGGTCACCTCACCGATGTTGACGCCATCGACCTCGAGGGTCACCATGTGGTCGGCAAGACCGATCAGTTGGTTGTCCACCACCTGTCCGGTGATGATCACCTCGTCGGCCACCGCGATGACGTCATCGAGGTCCACGGTCACCAAAATCGGCGCATACACGTTCCACACGCCTGTGGCGTTGCTTGGCAGGTACAGCACGTTGCCCGTGAACCGGACCTCCAAGCCTGTTGGACCGAGCGGTTGGTCAGCGGGCACGGGGTGCACCGCGGTGAAGGACCCGTTGGCGTCGGTCGTGACGTTGGTCAGGAAGACGCCGTCGAGCCACACTTCGACGGTGGCACCACCGATGGCGTCGTCCACTTGACTCAACAAAACGCCGGAAATGAGGATCGTGTTCTCCCGGTCAACGTCTCCGCTGCCGCTGATCAGCAGGATTTTGCTGGGCATGCTGACGTTGAAACTCACGTCGGTTTGTGTTGGCAGGTAATACTCCGGGTTCGCAGGGTCACCCACGCCGATGGGGTCCACCCAATCGCGACCGCCCTTGAACTGGACCGAGATCTGATGTTGACCCGGATCCGTGCTTTCGGGAAGCACGTAGGAAAGCAGGAAGGTGCCGTTGCTGGCGGTGGTTTCCACGCTGGAGACGGGCACGCCGTCAACCAACAGGTGAACGATGGCCAACGATGGCGTGCCGTCGACGGCCAAGGGCAGGCCAAGGTCGTCGAGCAAGGTGCCGCGAACGTCGAAGGCATCGCCAGCGATGAGGCTAATCGGGGCTTCGGTGATGGTGATTTCCGTTGAAGCGAGCACGACGAAACGCGTGGTCGTGTTGCTGCCCACCAAACCGGTGGTGCCCGCCAGACCGCCGTATTCTGCGGTCAACGTGGCTTCGCCGACCGTGAGGTTGGCGGGAAGGGTCAGGACGTCTTGCGCCATACCGCTGGCGTCGGTCACTACCGTGAGGGTCACGGGAACCTCAAGCGGACCGTCGGAACCGATGAGGGTCACGAGCACGTCCGCGTTGGCCACCGGCGCACCGGTGTTGTCCTGTACCATCAAGCGGACGTCCATGTCGTCGCCGCGCTCGGTCCGGTCGTTGAGGGAAGGCGCACCAAGACCGTCGAGCACCGGGTCAAGGAAGAAGACGCTCGTGGTTCCGCGGCTATCGAAGGGCGCGGTGTTTTCCGAGCCCACGTAGAAGTTCACGCTCGGCACGTAGGTGGCGCTGAGGTTGTGCGAGCCGCGTTCGAAGGTTTGCCCGAGGCTGATGGTGGCCGTCCAAGCACCTCCAACGCCCACGGTTCCACCTGTGACGGTGAAGCCCACAGGCTGACCGTTGATGGCGAAGAGCACGTTGGCCGGCAGCACGCTGCCGTCACGGTTCTCCAAGCCCGAGCCATTGTCGCTTTGCACCGTCCCGGTGACGTTGAAACTCGATCCCGACGTTGGGTTGGCCGTGATGGTGTCGATGAGCATCACGGTGGTTGAACGCACCGTGACCGTGCTGAGGTTGGCCCGGTCGGAGAGCAGATCGAAGCTTCCATTGTAATGGAACTCAACGGTGATGATGCCCAAAGGATGGTTGAGGTCGAACAGGAAGCTCGTGTTGGCAAAGCCTTCTGGGTTCGTTTGGACCTCGGTGTGCCACGTCTCGTGCACCTTCACGGCCACCGTTTCTCCACCGAGCGGGGTGAACAGGTCGCTGGCTTCCACGAGTTGGGCGCTGAGGTTCACGCTTCGACCGCGGTTGATGATGACCGCATTGCGGGGCTGCAGTTGCTCGAAATCGGTCACGCCTTGCACCAGCATGCCGGTGGTCGTGTTCGAGGGCAGGTAGAAGGGTGAAGAGTCCTCGATGACCTGCACCACGAGCGTGCGGTTGCCGCGCGTGGTACCGTCCTTCAGCGCGTCGCTGCTCAAGGAGAGGTTGAAACTCCCGTTGGCTGCCGTCTGGGCTCCGGTAACGAGCAACTCACCGGGCTCATCGTCCCAATGTGCTTCCAGCTTGAGCAGCCCGTTGATGGGACGCGTGTTGTCGTCCGCGTCGAGCACCCGTCCGAGCACGTTGAAGGTGCTGTCTGCAGCAACCACGGTGGGGGCCACGTCAATGACGACGACCGATTCCGCCTGCACCGTGGTGTTCACGATGCTGGTGTTGCCGGTGTGACGGCGGTTGCCAGGAGCGAGCGGGTCGGTGACGTCGTCCGCCACCACGGCACCAATGTCGTAGTATCCCGGTCCGATGGTGTTGGCCGTCCACTGCAGGGTGGCATTGCCGTCAAACAGCGTTTGCGCGGTGCCCAGTGAGGTGTTGGCGCCGTTCCAATCCAGGAACCACTCAACGGTGGCGCCCTCGAGATCCGAACCGTCCGCAATATCGGTGATGCGCGCGCGAAGGTCGATGGTGTCCCCGACGAGCACCTGGATTCGTTCCAATTCTGGGGTCACGATGACCTCGGACTCAATCCCCCAATCCAGCGAAATGCCGGTTGGCGGCCCTTGCGGACCGTTCGGCTCCACGAAGGTGTAGTAGGGTCCGCCCTCGGGCGCAAAGGCTTGGAAATCAGCGAGCAATTGGACTTCATACACACCACCTGCGAACACCGTGGGCGCGGTCACGTTGAACGAGAATTCACCCGTGCTGGTGTTCAGGCTCCCCAAAGCAAGGTCCACGGGGCCTTCGGCGGTGGCCATGAGGATGGACAGCGCTGAACCGTTGTTGAGGACACGGTCGCCATAGACCGCATCGGACAAGTTGCCGAAGAAGCGGGTGCTGTTGCCGATGTGCACCCAGTCGTCGGCGACCGTGAAATTCCAGCTGATTTCAGCCATCACCCGCAGGGTGCTGTTCCACGTGCTGGGCACATAATCTTCAGATCCACCAAAGGCGATGGCCAGCGGGTAATCGCCCGCCCTCAGGGTCGCGTCAAGGGTCCACGTGGGACTGATTTGGTTGGACAACGGATCGACCACGCTGGTGGCCTGTGAGCCGTTGAAGAGGACGTCAAAAGTCCCGAGCATGACGATACCGACGCCGTTTCCGAGGTGGTCAACCACCTGGAACTGCGTGTTGGTGGCCTCGCCGCGGAGTTGCGATTCCGAAATCATCGTGTAATTGTAGACGCCGCGCAGCCGGTAAGGCGCGTTGTCGGACAGGTTCTCAATGTCCGTGGTGGGCAGCGTTGCAGGGAAAAAGCGCAGGCGCGGTTCGACCTCGCCTGCCGCGATCGGTGTGGCGCTGGCGTTGAGGGTGTGTCGGACGTTGAACAGACCGTTGACGCTCACGTTGAACACGTCAACCCAACCGCCGCCGCTCTCCACGTCACGCAACGAGAGCACGAGCGAACCGCTCATCGCCGCGGGTGCGAGACCAAAGGAGACCACCGTTCCATTGACCCAAATGTCGTCACCAAGATCGAGCACGCTCTTGTTGGTCCCTGGACCTTCGAGCGTGGCCGTCAGGTTGGGTGCGTCACGGACATCGAGCACAATACCCATGGTTGAAGGACGCAGGTGAACATCGCCCGTGATGGGAACGCTGGTGTCCGTCCACCCATCAAATCCAATCAGAGCTGAGATGTTGGTCTTGGTTTCAAACTCGTCCAACGTGAGGTCAAAGACCCAGCTGCCATCGGGATTCACCGGGGTTGTGAGGTTGACGGAACCGTTGACCGAGGAGGTAAATGAGAGCCAAACCTGGAGTCCGTCAAGGTTCTCAAACACCCCACCCGGAACCGTTTCGGCCTGCAGGAGACCGCTGATCTCGGTCGTGGCTCCTGCACCCACGATGGGCGCGTTGATGGCCGTGGGACTTTGGTGGGTCAGGGTGGTGTTGTCCGAGACGTTGATGACCGCCTCGAACGGTATGCCACCGTTGGCCACGTAGCCTTGTTCGACGTGTTGAATCACAATGCCCGCAAAACCGGGGGCGATGGGCTGGGGCGGAATGCCACTGAAGTTGAAATTCCCGTCAGCGTCGGTGAACGCCAAGCCGACTTGACGGTCGGGCGTGCCGGCGATACCGGGCACGTTGCCGACTTCTCCGATGGGGACAAAGAACGCCACCAGCGGCTGGTCGGAGACCGGTGTCGCGTTCTCGGCGTAGCGCAACTGGCCGCTGACGTTGAACCAGGTCTGGCCGTTGCGCTCCCAGCTGAGCGGTGAGAGGGATTGGTTGACGATCTCCAACGCTTCGGCGTCGGGACACGCCTCGAAGGGCACCCAACCGAGGTCGGTGTTCCCGTTTGCGGCGTCCTGCTGCAGGTGGACCTCCGCCCACGAGGTACGGTCGTCGTTGGTCACTGCGTACCCGTTGCCGGTCCACGTGCCTCCGGCGAAGCCAGACACGGACCGAGCTGGAAGGCCGGCCAAGCGGGCCATCGTCACGAAGGTGGTGGTGTATTCCTGGCATGTTCCCTCATTGGCGATTTCAAGGAGGTGAACCGCCACGTCTTGGTCACCGGGCAAGCCTGAGCCGTTGTAATTCCGCTTGAACTCGGTCGTGGCGTTCCCCTCACGGAGGAAGGTTGCGATGGCGTCGGCCGTGCTCCACGCGTCGGACGCGCCGGACTGGCTGACCACGGCCTCGGTGATGTTCAAAGCGATGGACCATGGGTTGCTGCGGTTCGACAAACGATCGTCGAGTTGCAGCGCATAGGTGTCGCTCTGGTTGGCGATGGTCGTGGAGGCAAGGGTGTCCCAATCGAACCAATACTCGGGTGCAAGGGCGATGAGGCTCTGCAGGAATCCAGCCTCCACCGTGACGATGAAGGTGTCATTCGTGCGGCTGAGTTCTGCCGTAGCGTCCGCCCAAAAGGAGTGATTGATCGTCGAGAGAGGCAGCGGTACAGCCGTCCCGATGAGGTCGGTGTTGTACTGCACGTTCCACGTGACCGTGCTGTTGCTGAATCCGAGATCGGCCATGCCGGACAGGTTCTCGATGTTCGGGAACATTTCGTTGCTCGGGTGAACCGTTGCGATGTGGGCGTAGGTCGAACCTGTGGGGAAATCGTTGGTCACCTGGCGCCATCGGTGCACCTGATCAAGGTCAACGGTTCCGCTGGTGTTGTTGGCCCAGAAGAGCACCTGTGCTTGCGGGAAATCGTCGGAGGGGTCCAGCGGGTCTTGGGGTGCGCCAACGCAGCCCGTAGCCCAGAAGTTTGCAGGACATTCGACGCCGTCGCTAACCCCACCACCGTCGGTGTCGGGGTTACGCCAATCCGTGCCGGTCAGGTTCTCGAAAGCGTCGGGGATGCCGTCGCCATCGAAATCGTCAGGCAGCACGTCGTCGGACGGATCGTTCTCCGGATTCGTGCCGTCAAAGTACTCGTCCAAGTCACCCACGCCGCCAGAATCCGTGTCAAATTGTGTGGAATCGGTGACCCAAACGTCCGAGGAACCGTTCAGGATGCCGATGCTGTCCAGCGCACAGCCCGTGGAGTTCTCGAAGTAGGTGTTCAGGCCGTCACCGTCGGGGTCGAGCGCGTTGATGCACGGATCCAACGGGTCCGTGTTGTCGCGCACCACCTCGTCGAAGTCGTTCACGCCGTCGTTGTCTGTGTCGGCCAAGGTCGGGTTGGAGAACCAACCGAACACGCCGAGCAATTCCTGCCAATCGGCCAAACCGTCCGCATCAGAGTCGGTGTAGTCGTCGTCGCAGTACTGACGTGTGCTGCTGATCGTGCCGTCCAAGGTGGCCTGCGTGTGGCAGAAGGAGCCGTTGCGGTTCGCCACGTCCGTCGTGGTTGCAGGTGGCGCGAGATTCACGCCAACGAGCACGTTGTTGATCGTCGCGCCGTAGGCAAAGGACGTCCATGTGCCAGAGACATTGTACCACCCCGTGCCCCCGTCAGGGTTGAAACCCGAAGCATCGGCCAACGTCAAGCGATTGACGCCGTTCCAATTGGTCGCGGTCGTGACGAAGTTCACGAGCGAATCGCATGGATCCGTGCCGTGAGAGACGTTGCGCTCATCACCGTCGTTGACACCACCGGAGTCGGTGTCTGCGATGTCCCAGGCGGTGCAGGAGAGGTTCTCTTCCCAGTTTTGGATGCCGTCGTTGTCTGCATCGCCAGCGTCTTCACGGCGCGTCGGGTCGGTCTCACCGGCATCGACGAGACCGTTGCCGTTGGCGTCTTCATCGCCGTCGTCAAAGGCGTCGCCGTCGGTGTTGTTGTCGCGCGGGTCGCTGGCTTGTGCGGGCTCACCGTACGCGGCGTTGACCTCAACGCCATCGCTCAACCCGTCGCCATCGGTGTCGAAAGCGGTAGGGTCGGTCAAGAGGGTGAACGCTTCGTACGAGTCGTTCAGACCGTCACCGTCTGAGTCCGCGTTGGTCGGATTCGTCGAAGTAATCCCGTCCACTTCAGCGGTGAGGGTGGCGCACCCGCCCGGGCCGATGCCGCTGACAGGATCACATGGCGTGATGGTCTCGGTGGGGGTGCCGGGTTCCGGTCGGAAACACGGAGACGAGCCGCAGTTGGTCGTCCATGAGGGGTTGATGTATTCGAACAGATTTGGCAACCCGTCGTTGTCCGGGTCACCGTTCGGTCCGTCGTCGTTCGAAGCCGATGTGGCGTTGAGGCCGTAGGAGACTTCCCAACCGTCGGGCATGCCGTCACCGTCGGTGTCGTAGCCCCGGCGGTCTTCGTCGATCAGGCCATCGCCGTCGTCGTCGTCGCTCAGGCAATCCGCATCGCCGTCACCGTCGCTGTCTGCACCGTCCACGGCACCGTCTTTGTCGTTGTCAAAACCGTCCGCGCAGATGTTGCCCACAGGGTCTTCGTCGCACAGGATGGTTGACCCGGTCCCGTCGCTGCCGGTTGCACCGCACGCGGGCGGGTTGAACTGCATGGCATGCTCTTCGGACCAATCGTTGGTGGGCACGGTGCCGTTCCACCAGACGCCGTTGTCGAGCACGGCAGGGGGGGTGGCGATGTCCCAACCGGTGGGCATCAGGTAGGTGTACTCCTGAAGGTTCGACATACCGTCGCCGTCAGGATCCCCGACCGCGCCGTCCCCGAAGGAGGACGAGAGCGGGTCGAGGCCGTGCATCCACTCCCAGCCGTCAGGCAATCCGTCGTTGTCGGAATCCGGGTCATTGGGAGAGGTGTTGATCAGGTATTCCAGACCGTAGGTCAGGCCGTCACCGTCAGCATCGGAAGCAGCAGAGACTTCCTCGGACACCAAATCGATGCCTGCGAACAAGGACAAGAGCATGAGCAGGGTCAGTCCAAGGGCGCGACGGCGCACCCCTGATTCGACAGACTGGGACGAAGCCGCACGCCGCTGAGACAGCATCTGCCCTGACATGCTTCTCAAGGCGGTTCCGGCGCCTCATAAGGGGAATGGTGCGCTGTTCAGACAACGCGGCGAGCGGGACCCAATGTTCAGAGGTCGGACAACTCGTCCAGAAGTTCGAGATCGTCGTCATCGACGGCCGTCACCGCGGGCGGCAAATCCAGCTCCGGGGCCGCTTCGGTGACGACCTCATCTGCCTCGGGCAGAGCGACGTCCTTGATTGGCATCGCCGCGGCCATGGAACGGGTTGCGCCACGCCGGTAGGTGGCGTAGAGGACGATGGCGACCAGCACCCCGATGAGGCCGATGGTGCTGGGCTCTGGGTCGAGCAATTCGTTCGTCAGACAAGCGACTTCAGTGCACGTCGTCGCGAATTCGAATTTGGTCTGCTGCTTGAAGTCCGCGCCGTAGGGCACTTCGTCGTCGTACGGCTCAACGATGATCGTCAATTCCGCGCGATCGTTGTTCTTGACGGTCGTCGGCGCGGTCAGGTCCACCGTGAACTTCTCGTTGCTGTACGCATCAACGGTCACCAGGAGGGTGCTGCCGGCCTGCTGGAAGGAATTCACGCTGACCGCGCCGTTCTCCCAACCTCGCGGTTCATCCAGTGAGACGAGAATGGTCAGCGGGATGTTGTTCTGGTTGTCCACGCGGAAGCCGAGTTCCTTGCTCTGGCCAGGGCCGAAGGGCGTCATCTGACTCTCGAGCGTGATGAGCAACCGACCAGCCACGACGTCTTCCTTGACAACAACGGTCACGGGCATGTCGAAGTACCGGGCCTCGTCGTCGTCCACACCGTCCTCGATAATGCCCACGTAGATGGTGTGGTTTCCGGCTTCGACCTGGTCACGGAGGATCACCTCAAGGCGCAGGTCAGCGTATTCTTCGCCGCTCAGGCGGACCACAGGTGCATTCTCGCCGGCATCGTCGGTGATCTCGTAGTCCCAACTCGCGTATTGGCCGTCGTTGCGCGGCAGCAGGTTGGGCGGAACAATGCGCCACGTGGTTTCCACGTCTTCGTCCCCGGCATCGGTGATGCGGAAGCGGAACCACGCATCTGAACCCGGGGCGATGGGGCCCACAGAGCCAAGCGACTTGGCATCGCTGTCGGAGATGACCTCGGCGAGCACACCAAAGGTGCGGTGGACGGTGAAGGCCACCTCAGTGCGCAGGTCAGCGTCGTTTCCGCTGACGACCAGGACACGGACGAGGCCGATGTCTTGTGCTTCGCGCTGGTCCGGTGGGAAGACCGTCATCCGCAGCGTCAACTGCTGGAAGGAACCGATGGACGGCGTCAGGCTGTTGATGCCTTCCTCCACAAGTTGCTGACCCGTGTCGTTGTCGTAGAAGCGGTACAGCCATGACTCGGGGAGTTCGGTGACCCGCAGTTTGAACGCGTCCGTGTCGAAACCGGCGTTGAACACGTCGATGTAGAAGTCAACACCTTCCTGAGCATCGGACATGTCCACGTAGTGCGACAGGGTCTCGTCGTAGAGATCTGGACGCGTCGAATCGGCGATTTGACGCTGATGTTCAACGTCCTCAAAGACCGAAACACGTGGTTCGGCGTAGACGCCAACCTCGTCGAAGTCGAGGGTCAGGTCGACGATGGCCACTTCGACGAGTTGTCCATTCTCGTTCTCTGCGTATGCTCGGGCCTCAACCTCCAAGCGCGAGGGCGCGTTGGTCAAATCCTCACCCACTTCGATGGACAGAATAGGCCGGACCACGGAGCCGCCGCCTGTGAGGGTGTAGCCCGCGGGTTGATCCCACACAGGGTCGGACCACGACGAAGGCAGGGAGCGTGCAAGGTCCAGTCGGACCTCCATCGCGGCTGCAGAAGCGCCGATGTGGGTCACGAGGAATTCGACCGTGCTGGTTTGTCCGGGCGCGATGAGGACGGTCGTGGGCTGGTTGCTGGGCACACCGAGGTTGATGCCGTGCTCGACGAATTCGATGCCGCCGTGCTCGTACAGGACCGTGTGACCTTGAACGTCACGGATTTCGAGTGCAAGGGGGTAGGTGCCAGGAGCCATGGAGCCCGCATCGTAGGTCCAGGTGTAGTTGCCCACAAGGCCTTCGTTGTCGAGGCGCAGGTCGTTGTCGTCAAACTCCTCATCGAAGACCGCGGAGGCCCCGTTGGGGGTGGAGAGCACGAGGTTCACCGATTGAATGTCGGCCCGTCCAAAGGCGTCGCGCACGTCGACGTCAAACTGAATTTCCCGATCTTCGCCAAGGGCGTTGGGCGCCCACATGAGCGTCTCTGGGTCGCCCCAAGCGGAGCCCGGTGTGTGGACTTTGACGGAGGAGGCGGAGAGGGCGTTGGCCATCACTTCGAGACGGGACGTACCTTCGGTTTGGTCCAGGTCCCCGAAGGCGATTTCGATGTCGCAATCGTTGCCTCCACCAATGGGGTTGCCGCCGCCTTGGCTCTCACAGGACGCTTGACCGTCGATGACGAGTTTCAGGCTCTTCCCGTTGGGAACGGTGACGCCGTTCGACGAGACGTCGAAGAACACTTCAGAGGAGGTCCAGGCGCAGTTCTGCTGGAACGTGGAACTGCAGGGGTCGTCAAGATCGATGGTTTCGCTTCCAATCTGTGTATCGCCGGCCTTCAGCGAGAACGCGACGTCGCCGGTCGAGCCTTGCTGGCCGCGGAACTGCATGTAGATGGTCAGCTGAATCTGGTCGTTGTCTGCACCTTCACCGTAGAGGGTCAGGTCGGAGATCATCTCCGAAGACCGGAACTCAATGCCGCCGAGCGTCGAGAGTTCCTCTTGGCTGCCGGAGGGTTCGATGGTCGTGATGTGACCGTCGCCGCCCGCGCTGCTGTTTTCAGCGTCGAGGTAGAGGCGATAATTCTCGAGCCCTGCCACGCTGGCAGCCGGTTCGGGCGAGGCATCCAACACCACGGCCGGAGGCACCTGCACAAGGCCGGTCATGGTCCCAAGAACGAGGACCACCAACATCGAGAGGGCGAGACCCCGGTTGGCTTGGCCGTGTGTCACCATCGAGACCACCGTCTTGCCCTGCCCATGGGGGTGTTAAACCGTTTTCCATTCCGCGTGTTCCACCCGCATGGATGCCGACGAACTGAAGGCTACGGCGGACGTGGGCCAACCACAGGGGTGGCCGAGCGGTCAAAAGCGCCGGATTTAAGCTCCGGTCCCAAATGGGTTCGAGGGTTCAAATCCCTCCCCCTGTACCACGTTTATGCCCTCAGACAAGGCCCCATCCGCCGTCAACGGCGAGCACTTGGCCCGTCACGTAGGGCGCCTCGAGGAAGTAGCGCACCGCCGAGGCGATGTCCTCGGGCCGGCCAGACCGTTGGAGCGGAAGGCGGGCCACCGTTTCTTCGAACGCTGCCTGCTCCCAATCCGCAGACAGAATGGCACCAGGCGCGACCGCGTTGGCCCGCACTTTAGGCGCCAGGTCGAGGGCCCAACCAAGGGTGCGCTGACGCAGCGCAGCCTTGCTCGCGCTGTAATCACCAAGATGAGGCCACGCTTTGCCCCATGAGGTGTCGACCATGGACACGATTGATCCCGAACCTCGAGCGAGGGCCCCGGCCAGCGCCTCCGTGAGCACCACTGGGGCTTCGACGTGAAGCATCCACAGGTCACGGCGAGCCTGCGTCATGTCATCTGGAGAACCTTCGCCCTCGCTGGGGAAAAAGATGGAGGCGTTGTGGACCAGACCACCAAGCCCGTCGGACACGGAAGCATCGGCGAGGACCGCATTGGCCAAGGCTTGAACGCCTTCTGGCGTGGCCAGATCGGCCGAAATCACGCGCCCCACGTCGTGGTCGTGCGCTTCAGCCAACCTGGACAGCAAGGCTTCGGCCTCCTTGGTGGCGGTGCGCACGTGCACCAAGGCGGTCCATCCCGCCTCGACCAGCCCGGTCACAGTGGCTGCACCCAAGCGGCGGCCTCCTCCCGTGACCAGAACAGTCTTGTCGCCCATGCACCGAGGTGGACGTTGAGAACATGAACCCTCGTCCTCGGCTTGCGGCCCGGATGACGAAGCCTTTTGCTGCTCGCCCCGTGCCCTGAACATGGCCGGAGGGAGGCGCTCGCTGACCATGGCCAAAACCGAGGCACCGCAACGGCCTCGCCTGCCCGCGTGGTTCCGCACAACCTTGCCCTCGGGTGAAGCCATGGACGCCTTCCGCGACACCAAGGCCTCGGTCAAAGACAACGCACTTCACACCGTGTGCGAAGAAGCACGCTGTCCAAACATTCACGACTGCTGGTCCAGCGGTGACGCGACCTTCATGATCGCCGGCCAGCAATGCACCCGAGGCTGCCGATTCTGTGCGGTTGGGACCATCAAGCGCGCCCCGCCGCTCGACTCCGAAGAGCCCACGCACCTGGCTGATGCGGTCGCGTCCATGCCCTTGCGCCATGCCGTCATCACGGTCGTCAACCGTGACGACCTGGCCGACAGCGGCGCATCGCACTACCGGGCATGCCTTGACGCGGTCCACGACCGCAGCCCCGAGGTGACCCTCGAACTGCTGTGCTCGGACCTCGCCGGAGACCACGAGGCCCTCGCCATGCTGCTCGACGGCGCACCGTTGCGGGTCTTTGCCCACAACGTGGAGTGCGTGCCCCGTCTTGACAGGAAAGTGCGCGACCATCGCGCCTCCTTTGACCAGTCGTTGGGCATCCTTCGAGAGGCGCGCCGCCTTCGCCCTGACCTGCTGATCAAGACATCCATCATGGTCGGCCTTGGTGAGTCCGACGAGGAACTTGAGGACGCGATGGCCATTGTGAGGCAAGCTGGCGTTGACCTCATCACGCTTGGACAGTACCTTGCACCCACCTCGAAACATCTCCCTGTGGACCGCTTTCCCGAACCCGAGCGCTATGAGGAATGGGCAGACCACGCGATGGACCTCGGCTTCCTTGGTGTGGCGAGTGGACCCTTGGTCCGCTCGTCGTTCAAGGCTGGACTCCTGCTTCGTGCCTGCACCGAAGAAAACTGGCAAGGAAGCATGCCCGGCGCCACGGTCCGCGTTCGGCCCGGTGCCGCGGCGGACCGACACCCCAATAGGCGGACCTCAGGTGGTGAAGCCTGATGCCCGAACGCCTGACCGTGAGCGAGGCGCCTTACACCATTGGCATCCCTCCCTTCCGACCAGGGGAGAAGGCGGACTTCGGTGGAGGATTTGCCGAACAACCCGGCGATCTCAACCGGCCCGAGGTGACCTGCACGGCCCAGGACACGGCCACTCATGCGGTGGGGCTGATTCGCGTGCTCGACGACGAACACGTCGCCAGCGGCGAATGGGACCCAAAGCTCGACGAAGAAACCCTGCTGAAGGGGCTGGAGCACATGATGCGCCTGCGCATCTTTGACGACCGCATGATCAAGATGCAGCGCACCGGTCTGCTCTCCTTCTACATGCGCTCCTTTGGTGAGGAAGCCATCGCCATTGCGCAGACCATGGCCCTCGAGGAGCAGGACTGGCTCTTCCCTTCCTACCGCCAGCCCGGCGCCCAATTCGTCCGCGGCCGCGACATGGTGAGCATGATCTGCCACTGCATTGGCAACACCGAAGACAACGTCCGTGGCCGGCAAATGCCGGTCCATTACACCTGGAAGGAGGGACGCTTCATCTCCATCTCCTCACCGGTGGGCACCCAGTTTCCACAGGCGGTCGGTGTCGCCATGGCCTCCGCCTACCGCGGGCTCGACGAAGTCTGCATCTCTTGGCTTGGCGACGGCACGTCAGCCCAAGGCGACTTCCATTACGCGGTCAACTTTGCTTCGACCTTCAAGCCCCCCGTCATCCTCAACGTGGTCAACAACCAATGGGCGATTTCGACCCACGCCAACCTCGCGACCGGGGGACGCACCTTTGCCGAGCGCGGCTTGGCCTACGACATTCCCTCCTTCCGCGTGGACGGCAACGACTTCCTCGCGCTCTACGCGGTCACCAAGTGGGCGCGTGACCGAGCCTCGGCCGGACTTGGCCCGACCTTCATCGAGGTCTACACCTACCGTGCCGGCGCCCACTCGTCCTCGGACGATCCCAGCGCCTACCGGCCTCAAGACGAATTCGAGTGCTGGCCCGGTGGCGATCCCATCGACCGCCTCAAGGGCCACCTCATTGGCCGTGGCCTTTGGGACGAAGACAAACACACCGAACTGACCGAGCGCATCGACGCCGAAGTCATGGCCGCCTACAAGGAAGCCTGCACCTTCGGCGACCTGGCCAACGGCCCCTACCCTCCCGCCTCAACGATCTTCACTGAGGTCTACCAAGAGGTCCCATGGCACGTGCAGGAGCAGCGTGAGGAGCTCGGGAAGTGAGGTGATATCATGGCGAAAATGAACATGATCGCAGCCCTCAACTCGGCGCTGGACCTGCAACTCCAGCGCGATCCCAACGTCGTCATCTTCGGAGAGGACGTCGGCTACTTCGGTGGCGTGTTCCGCGTCACCGCTGGACTTCAGGAAGCCCACGGCGCCCACCGCGTCTTCGACTCCCCACTTGCAGAAGGTGGCATCGCAGCCGTTGCTTTTGGCATGGGCATCAACGGCCTG
>MDTG01424167.1_pt1 | contig 18104 bp, 19 predicted proteins | sample 811421 | NCBI WGS metagenome assembly MDTG01 (sample SAMN05326645, study PRJNA326480) | marine metagenome | isolation source: seawater | place: Pacific Ocean: South East | collected 2011 | reverse complement strand
TGAAGCTATACAAGACTATAACAATGGAACATTTGCAAAATATTAAAGGTTCAAGTACCCTTTAAATAATGCCAAAATCAATAATAATAAAAAAAAATGGCGGACCGGAAGTTTTGGAAATATCTGATGTTAAAATTGACAAACCTGGTCCTAAAGAAATTAAAATCCAGAATATTGCAGTTGGTTTAAACTATATTGACACCTATCATAGAAGCGGACTTTATCCTTTAAAATTGCCATCAGGCATAGGACTGGAAGGCGCTGGAGTTGTTTTAGAGGTTGGATCTGAAGTAAATAATTTTAATAAAGGAGATAATATCGCTTATGCTGCAACACCTTTAGGGTCTTATTCAGAAGAAAGAAACATTCCTGAAAAAATTGCCGTAAAAATACCGAAAGGAGTTAGCCACAAAGTGGCTGCTAGTATTATGACCAAAGGTCTTACCACTTACTATTTACTAAACAAAACCTATAAAGTTAATTCTAGAGATACAGTATTGTTTCATGCTGCAGCTGGAGGCGTTGGGCAAATTTTCACTCAATGGGCAAAAAGTATTGGGTGTAGATTAATTGGGACTGTAGGTTCAGACGATAAGATTGATGTAGCAAAAAAAAATGGTTGTGATTTTGTTATAAATTATAAAAAAGACAGTTTTGATAAAAAAGTTCTTGAAATAACTAATAATAAAGGGGTTGACGTTGTTTATGATGGTGTTGGCAAAGATACGCTTGAAAAGTCGTTGAATTGTTTAAAAACTCGAGGGATGATGATTTCATTTGGAAACGCTTCAGGAGCTTTGTCTCCGATAGATGTGCCTAAATTATTACAGCCTAAGGGATTATTTTTTGTTAGACCGTCTATGGGTCAATACTTAAGTACATCTGAAGAATTAAATGAAGCTTCAAAAAATTTATTTGAAAAAATTAAATTTGGAAAAGTTAAAATTAAGATATTCAAAGAATATAAATTACAAGATGTTAAGCAAGCGCATGTTGACCTTGAATCTAGAAAAATTATAGGTCCAGCAATTTTGGTGCCTTAATGAAAAACCAAGATATTATCTCACCCTGCATTAGTATTTGCAAAACTGACCCGGTTACTGGTTATTGTTATGGATGTGGAAGAACTAATGATGAAAAAAAAATTTGGAAAGATGAAAATACAGACAATGCTTGGAAAGATAAAAATCTGATAAATATTCAAAGCAGATTATCAGGATGGCAATTGGAAACTTTCAAAGTTTCTTATGCAAATAAAAAAAAGAAAACTTAACTTAAATCATCTTTCATAGATTTCATGTCACTTAAATGGAATTTAAGTGCTTTGTTAGATAATCTTATTTCTTGTAAGAAAAGAAAGATAGAAATAATCATACATAAACAACATCCAGCAAATATCAACCTAGCTAATATTAAAGCGTCTAGGTATAGAGCAAAAACAGTAAGCATATTGAACAAAAAACCAAAACTAGCAAATCCCATTGTATATTTAAGCAAGTTAGTTCTTCCATTAAGATTATGTAACTGCTTTTCCCATTCAGGAGGAATATGTTTTTGAAAAACATACTCGTCATGTAATTTTCTAATTAGAGCGCTTAAAGTATGAAATCTACTACTATAAACACTCATGATAAGTGGAATAGCTGGAAACATTAAAGCGGTTACTGTGTAATCTACATTCATATCGAATCAAATTGATTATGAAGATAGTGTTTGATATTTACAAGTCATAAATCGCCATGAACCAACTTAAGATCTTTATAGAGCTTACAAGACTTAATAAGCCAATAGGTATCATGCTTCTATTCTGGCCATGCAGTTGGGGTCTAGCTTTTGCTTACCAATATAATCAAAATTTAGAGCAATTAATATATTTCCTAATACTTTTTTTCTTAGGTTCAGTATTAATGAGAAGTGCAGGATGTATAGTAAACGATATAGTTGACAAAAACATCGATCAAAAAGTTCAAAGAACTAAGAATAGACCTTTGGCTTCTGGAGCCATAAACGTACAACGATCACTTTTATATGCTTTAATTTTGTGTCTAATAGCTTTTTTAATTCTGATCCAGTTTAACAATTTAACAATTATCCTAGGAATGTGTTCAATGGTTTTAGCTTTTTCTTATCCCTTCATGAAAAGAATAACCTACTGGCCTCAACTTTTTCTGGGTCTTACTTTTAACTGGGGAATAATTATGGCTTGGACTGCTATGAATAATACAATTTCTATAGAAATAATATTATTGTATACGTCAGCCATATTTTGGACATTAGGCTATGACACGATTTATGGGCTTCAAGATGTCATAGATGATGAAATTATTGGTATGAAATCAACTTCAATAAAATTTAAAAATAATCCGAAATTTTTTGTTAGCTCGTGTTATTTGCTTAGTTGTCTAATAATTCTTTATCTTTTTAAAAATTATCTAGGAGCAAACTATTTTACCTTTTTTTTAATAGTTTATACTGTTAGCCTTATGATACAAATTTTTGTTTTTGACAAAAATAATCCAAATAAATGTTTAAGTGCTTTTAAATTAAACAATTTTTCTGGTCTTATATTTTTAACATCTGTTTTTTTTATAAAATAAATTGATTAATGAAATTTGCTGAAATATTACCAATATTAAAAAGACTCTTTAAAGATTATATACGTAAATATTTTAAGAGACTTATTCTTGCCTTGGTTTTATCAATTGTAGTTGCAGGAAGTACTGCAGGAATAGCCTGGCTTCTCGACCCTGCTGTAAAAAAAATATTTATTGATCAAGATAGAACTTACTCATATCTAATACCTTTTGCTATTATAATAGCTTTTTCTGCAAAAGGTCTTTCATTATTCTTTGCAAGAACAAATGTTATTAAAGTAGGCTATTGGGTCTGCGCCGAAATGCAAAAACAGATGTCAGATAAAATTATATTGTCTGATACCAACACTGTAGAGAATAAACATTCTGCTAAATTTATTTCAAATTTTCTCTATGACGCGACTATGGTTCAACAACTTGTAAGCACAGGTGTTTTAAATATAATGAAGGACTCTTTTACCTTGCTTGCTTTGTTAACAGTAATGTTTTATCAAAATTGGAAATTGGCATTATTTGCAATGATAATGATGCCACTTGCTCTGTTTGTTGCAAAGTCTTTGGGGAAAAGAATAGGTAAAGCTGCTGGAGAAAGTACAGATTTATCTGGTGTACTTTCAACTTTATTATCAGAAATAATTAGAGGTTCAAAAATAATAAAAATTTATCAGACAGAAAAATTAGAACAAAAAAGAGCCGAAGGTGCAATAAATAATCTAAATAATAAATTTATTAAGATAGGAACCATCATGATAAGAGCAACACCAATAATGGAAGTTTTAACTGGGATCATGATAGCTGGATTTATATATTATTCTGGTTCTTTAATTGCTATTGGGGAAATAGGAGTAAATAATTTCTTTTCTTTTTTAACTGCAATGATGTTGGCTTACCAACCTATAAGATCTTTAGCTACCATTAATATGACCATTTATCACGGAGCTGCAGGAGCAAAAAGAGTCTTTGAAATAATTGATAAAGAAATTGAAATCAATGATAACCATTCTAATCCTGAACTCATTATAAAAAATTCTGAGATTAAATTTGAAAATGTAGATTTCAAATATAGTTCAACTATAGATAGGGCCATTAAAAATATAAACTTAAAAATAAAGGGCGGAACAATGGCTGCTTTTGTTGGGCATAGTGGTGCCGGAAAAAGTACTATTCTTAACTTAATACCAAGATTTTATGACTGCCAGAATGGAAATATATATGTGGATGGTCAGAATATTTACAAAGTATCTCTAAACTCACTTAGAAAAAACTTATCACTTGTAAGCCAAGATGTTATTTTATTTGACGACACTGTAGAGGCAAATATTCTGTACGCGAGAAGTTCGGCTAGTAAAAAAGAGCTTGCCAACGCATGTAAATTCGCTGCAGCGGATGAGTTTATTTCTAGGCTTCCAAACGGGTATCAAACAATAATAGGCGAAAATGGAGTAAAATTATCTGGAGGTGAAAAGCAAAGAATTTCTATAGCGCGAGCTGTTCTTAAGGACTCTCCTATTATTTTATTAGATGAAGCAACCTCTTCTTTAGACGCAGATTCCGAACAAATAGTTCAAAATGCAATTAAAAATCTAACAAGAAATAAAACTACTCTAGTTATAGCTCATAGACTTTCAACAGTGTACCAAGCTGATGTAATATTTGTTATGAAAAATGGAGAACTAATTGACTCTGGAAAACATTCAGAGCTTATTGAAAAATGCGAGGAATACAAATCTTTATACCAAAAACAACTAGCTTAGTTTGATGTTATTTTTTTATAAAATTTTAACAGTAGCATTGTATCCATTTTTAATAGTTCTAATTTTATTTAGAAGATTTTTAGGCAAAGAAGATTGGGATAGATTTAAAGAAAAGATTTTCTTTCAAAAAAAAGAGATAAATGCAAATAAATTAATTTGGTTTCATGCAGCAAGCATAGGAGAAATTAATAGTATAGTTCCAGTCGTAAAATATTTTTCAGAAAAAAATGAAAACTTAAAAATTCTAGTCACATCAGTTACTACAAGCTCAGGGAAGATTTTTGAATATCAGTTTAAAAATCATAAAAATATAGTTCACAAATATTTTCCTTTGGACATTTCTTATTTGATAAGAGATTTTATCACAAAGTGGAATCCAGAATTGGCAGTATTTGTCGATTCTGAAATTTGGCCTAATTGCATTTTTGAAACAAAAAAAAAAAATATTCCTATAGTTCTTCTTAATGCAAGAATTACTAATAAAACATGTAAAAGATGGCGCTTATTAAAAAATTTTTCAAAAGAAGTATTCTCATCCTTTACGGTCTGTATAGCTTCGAGTTTGAATTCTAAAAAAAATTTAGAGTCTTTGGGGGCAGATAATATAGAGTACTATGGAAATTTGAAATATGCTGATAATCCCAAAAAAATAGAAAAACTAAAAAAATCATTAACCGACTCTCTAAAAAATAGAAAAGTTTGGTTAGCAGCAAGTACTCATAAAAATGAAGAAAAATTTTGTTTTGATGTTCATAAAAAACTAAAAAAAGAATACGAAAATATCTTAACTATAATTGTACCTAGACATATAAATAGAGTTAAAGAAATTATGCTTGAAGCTAGTAGTTTAAAGCTGAAATATCAAATCGTAAAAGATAACAGTGGGATTATAAAAAGTGATACGGAGATTGTTTTAATAAATTCTTTTGGTTTTCTTAATAGTTATTATGATTATTGTAAAAATGTTTTTATAGGAAAGTCATTAGTAAAAAGTCTTATTCTGGAAGCTGGGCAAAACCCAATCGAAGCTGCTAGACTTGGTTGTAAAATTTACCACGGTCCATATGTCTACAACTTTTTCGAGGTTTACGAATTTCTAAAAACAAATAAGATTTCTGAAGAGATAAGAAATTCAGAGGAATTATCTTCAAAAATAATAGATGATATCAACTCACAATTAAAAATTGAAGATTCAAAGATTAAAAAAATAGATATATTCGGTAAAGATATATTGAATAATACTATTCAGAAACTAGAAGAATTTGTCTAATTATGAAGCTTTTTAAACCATACTTTTGGAAAAAAAAATACAGTATCTTTTCAATTTTACTTTTGCCTATTTCAATCTTAATTCAAATACTTTTTTTTATAAAAAAAATTATTGTTAAAAAAGAGAGTTTTTCTGTGCCGGTTATTTGTATAGGAAACATTTACATTGGAGGAACAGGAAAAACCCCTACTGCAATAAAAATGGTTTCAATTTTTGAAAAATTAAATAAAGCACCTGTTATTATTAAAAAATTCTACAACAATCAAAATGATGAATTGGTTTTAATAAAGGAAAAAACTAAAAATTTTGTAGTGGGTTTAACAAGAAGTGAAGCTATAAATAAAGCTCTAAAAAAAAAATTTTAATTTGATTATATTGGATGATGGTTTTCAAGATTACACCATAAGAAAAAATTTAAATATACTGTGCTTTAATAGCAATCAACTAATTGGGAATGGTTTTTCTATTCCTTCTGGACCTTTGAGAGAACCAATTAGCTCAATAAAAAATTCTCAAATAATCATTATTAATGGAAACCGTAACGAAAATTTTGAAAAGAGAATTAAAAAAATATCTAATGATATAAGCATATATTATTCTAATTATTTGCCTGTTAATATTAAAAAGCTTCAAAATATAAATTTGCTTGCATTCGCAGGTATAGGAAATCCAGAAAATTTTTTCCAGTTACTTTCAAAATATAATCTAAAAGTAGAAAAAACTATTTCATTTCCAGACCATTATAATTATACGGAAAAGGATATTAAAAATTTATTTAATTTAGCAAAAAAAAATAGTTTAAGACTTGTTACAACTGAAAAAGATTATTGCAGATTAAAATACTTAAAATTAAATGAAAATATAAGCCATATCGCTGTTCAATTAAATCTTGTTGAAGAAGAAAAATTTATTAAAGAATTAAAAAACTATATAAAATGAAAATTATAAAATATTTTTTTGAAGCTATAATTATTTATATATTCTTTGTAATTATAAAATTAATAGGTTTAAATAATGGTAGAAGACTTTTCTCCTATATATTTATAAAAATTGGGCCCCTAGTAAAATCTAAAAAAGTCGTACAAGAAAATATTTATAGAGTATTTGAAAACAATATTGATAATAAAAAAGTAATAGCTGAAATGTGGTCAAACTATGGAAAGGTTTTTGTTGAATACATTTTTCTCAAGAAATTTAAAAACAATTCCTCCAAAAGCAAGTTTGTGAATATAAAAAACCTAAAAATTTTAGATGAAATAATCAAAAGTAAAAAACCTGTAATTTTTATATCAGGTCATTTTGCAAATTTTGAACTGATGTCTATGGAGCTTGTAAAAAAACAGATAAATTTGGCAACAATATATAGACCTTTAAATAATATTTTCTTAAATCCTCTAATGGAATATTTAAGAAAAAAATTTATTTGCAAAAATCAAATCAAAAAAGGTATTTCTGGAACTAGAGAGTGTATAAACTATTTAAATAACAATTATAGCGTGGCATTGATGGTTGATCAGAGAGTCAGTGAGGGAAAGAGGCTTCCTTTCTTTAAACATGGCGCTTTAACAACTACTTTGCCAGCACAACTAGCTTTAAAATATAAGTTTGATATTGTTCCTATATATATATCAAGAAATAATGATGATTCTTTCGAAATGGAGTTTTATGACCCTATCAAAACTTCAGAAAAAGAGTCTTCTAAAAAAAACAAAATAGATATTTCTCTAAAAATTAATGAGATTATTCAACAAATGATCTTGAGAAATCCTGGACAGTGGATTTGGACTCATAATAGATGGAAATAGTTTTATTTATTCTTTTTGATTTGTTCGAAACGAATATTTGCTTCAATAGGAGAGTAATAAGCTTCTTGTAAACCTACGTTCCAATAAGTTAAATCTTCTAAAGGTATTTGCTTTTTTGAAACAGCACAAATAACATAGTCTCCCTCTTCCATAACCTCAAAAGAATTTGCTTTATATTTAATTTTGGCTTTTGTTTTATTCATATATAAAAGTATTATATATAATATAATTTTTCATATGAATATTGCTTTAATAGGAAGTGGTGGTAGAGAACATGCGCTTTGTCAAAAAATAGTAGAATCTAATAAGACTGGCAAAGTCTTTTGTATCCCGGGTAATGCAGGAACTAGTGAAATTGCTGTAAACTTAAATATTGATTTTTTAAATTTTAAATTGCTTTTGAATACCATTAAAAAAAATAAAATTAGTCTGGTTATAGTAGGACCAGAACAACCTCTTGTGTATGGAATAGTTGATTTCTTAAAAAAGAATAAGATTAAAGTTTTTGGTCCTAGTAAATATGCGTCTCAGCTTGAAGGGTCTAAGTCTTTTGTAAAAAATTTATGTAAAAAAAATAAAATTCCAACTGCTGATTTTAAAGTATGTAAAAAAAAATCTGATGTTCTAAAGTTCCTAAACAATAATCAAATGCCTGTTGTTGTTAAAGCTGATGGTTTAGCTGCTGGTAAAGGAGTTGTTATTTGTAGTTCTCGTAATGAAGTTTTAAAAGTTTCTGAAGAAATATTTTTGGGGAAATTTAAAAGTTCTAAAAAATTAGTTTTAGAAGAATTTTTGACTGGTGAAGAGGCTAGCTATTTCTTAATTGTAGATAAAAAAAGTTTTGCTTTCTTTGGTTCTGCTCAAGATCATAAAAAAGTAGGAGAAAAAGAAACGGGACCAAATACTGGAGGTATGGGTGCTTACTCACCTGCTCCAATAATAAAAAAAAAAATTGAAAAAAAAATAATCAAAAAAATAATCAAACCAACATTATTAGCTTTAAAAAAAAGTGGTCATCCTTTTACTGGATTTCTTTACACTGGTCTTATGATCAAAAATGAAGAACCATACCTAATTGAGTATAATGTTAGAATGGGAGATCCTGAGTGTCAGGTAATTATACCAAGACTAAAAACAGATTTAATTAAAATAATAAATTCTGCTTTAAAGAACAAATTAAATAAAATAAAAATTGAATGGAAAAAAACAAAATGCATGACTGTAGTTTTGTGCTCAAAAGGCTATCCTGGAAGTTACGTAAAAGATAAAACTATTAAAAATCTTGACAAAGTTAAGATGAATAAAAAATCTTTAATATTCCACGCTGGAACCAAGATAATAAACAAGAAACTAGTTTCTAATGGCGGTCGTGTTTTAAATATAACTTCCTCTGGTAAAAACTTTTCTAAGATAAGAGGAAATATTATTAAGATAATAAAAAAAATAAACTGGAATCATGGATTCTTTAGAAAAGATATTGGTTGGAGAGTAATATAAACATCTATGAGAGTAATAAGCGGCAAGCTAAAAGGGAAACAACTCTTTCTTATGGACTCTTCAATTACAAGACCATTAAAAGATATTGTTAGAGAAAGTATATTCAATGTTATGCTTCACTCAAATCTAATAAATTTATCAATCGAAAATTCAACAGTTCTTGATTTATACTCGGGGACAGGATCGTTTGGTATTGAATGTATATCTAGAGGTGCTAAAAAAGTAACATTCGTTGAAAACAATAAACAAGCTGTAGAAATACTAGATAAAAACCTAGAAAAATTATCAATAAAAAATAAAGCCTCTCTGTTTCCACAAAAAATAGAATCTTTTTTAAGTCAGGCAAGTAAAGACAATAAATTTGATATAATTTTTTTTGACCCTCCTTTTACAGAAAAAAAATTCACCAATGAGTTAAAGACAATTAAAAAGTTAAAAATTTTCAATAAAACAAATTTAATTATAATACATAGAGATGCAAAAGAAGCAGAAAATTTTGATGGAATGCTAAAAGTAATTATAACAAAAAAATACGGTAGATCAAAAATAATTTTTGGTATGATTTAACTTAAAAATTTTTTTGTTAATATTTTAACATTTTCTACTGATGGTTGATTAAATGGATTAACATTAATTAATTTGCCAATCATAGCTGTTTCCAGCATAAAATACGAAAATAATTCACCTATAGTTTCTTCTGAAAAATTATTAACGTGAATTTCTCTAAACGGCAGGTCTTTCTTTTTTAAGTTTTCTAGCAAAGAATCTTTTTGAGACAAAATAATTTCACTCAATTTCTTGTTTTTTAAAAACTTAGATTTTTTATCTAGATAATTTCCTCCGACTTTAAAATTATAAATATTCTTTGAACTTAAAACATAAAACATCTTATCTTTAGGGCCATCTAGATATAACTGCAGAAGACTATGATGGTCCTTGGGTCCAATTGAAACAATAGGTAAAAGACCTTTGCCTTGCTTTCCAAGGCTTTCAGCAAGTAGTTGCTGACACCAATAACTAAAATCTAATAGTTGTGGGCTGTAACTTAATAATACAATGGATTTAATTTGTTTAGATAAATACATTTCAGATATTTTTGAAACACTTCCAACTAAAAAATTTTTCTTTTTATTTTTAAAATAGTCTAATAAGTTTTTCCTAAAATTTTCTATCTTTAATCCCATTAGATAGGAAGGGATCATTCCTACTTCAGATAATACTGAATATCTTCCTCCAACATATTTTTTATGCTCGAAAATTGATGTTTTTATTTTTTTGGACAAAGCATTGATAGAATTATTTTTATTTTCAACAATTAAAATTGTATTGGATGAATTTAATTTTTTTTTTAATAAATTCATGTTTGTTAAAGTTTCAATTGTATTGCCTGATTTTGAAACAATTATAAAAAGATAATTATTTAAATTTTTTTTATGAATCACCTCTTTAGTCTGTACCTCATCTAGATTGTCTAAAAATAAAAAATCTTTTTTTATTTTGTGTCTTAAGAAAGAATGTATTGCTTTAGTTCCTAAAATTGACCCGCCCATGCCTATAATAATAGCTTTTTTAAATTTTTTATATTTTTTTAAAGAGCTTTTTTTAAAACTAAATTTCAATTTCTTGCTTAACAAGTGAAATACATCTTGTTTTTTATCTAAGTTTTGAAAAATTTTATTTAGATTTTTGGAAATGTTAGGATTGCTTTTTATCTTTCTCTTATTTTTAGAGAAAGTTTCTGAAATACTATTTTTTATTACTAAATTATTTTTCACCTTCTAATATTATTAAGAATTGTGTCTTCTACTGAAGACGATTTTGATTTACCTATATTATCTTTTTCCTCTTCTGCTTTTAAAATTGTTTTAATTTTATTTTTTTCTTTTGATATTTCTTCAGATGAAGATTTAGGAATAGGAAGCTGCTTTAAATCAGGTGGTTCGGTCAATGGTTCTCTTTTTTTAACTAAAAATTCATCAGTTGTCTTTATTTTTTCATTTCTTAATATTTTAGGAATGTCACCCAATCCGCCACAAGACGAAAGTATAAAAATTAATAAAATAAAATAAGAAAATACCTTAATTTTTTTCATTTGTTACAAAGATTAGTTCCTTTAGTATAAACAAAATTATTCCTAACGATATAAATATATCTGCAATATTGAAAGTAAACCAGTGAAAATCATTAAAATGAATATCTATAAAGTCAGGTACTGCAAAATAAAAAACTCTATCATAAAAATTTCCAAGGGCACCTCCCAGTATAACAGAGTACAATAATTTTTCTGACTCCAGCGGAGATTTTATCATAAAAAATATTAGTCCTAAAATTACAAGAAATATTACCAGAGAAATTAAATGATATGGAATCCCTCCATCAAGATCGAAAAGTCCAAAACCAATTCCTGTATTCCACACAAGATCTAAGTTTAAATAATCGTTAACATAGATGCTGCTATTCTTATCGAGTATATGTTTAATTATTTCAATTTTAGAAAGTCTGTCTATTAAGAATATTGAAGCTATCAATAAAACACTGATAATGTTTGTTCTTTTAAATATTCTGCTTCTAATTTCTGTCATTTATACAGTAATATCTTTTGTGGTCTGAGCACATCTAACACATTTGCCTTCAAGTATCTTCCAGCATCTAGGACACTTAGTTCCTGTAGATTTTTTTACTATTATTTTAATACCTTCTTCTTTATTTTTGTTTTCAAACTTTGTGGCTTTGGAGGTAATAAAATATTCGGCCAAATCCAAACCTTCCATTAATTTGTAATTGTTATTATTAACAAAAATTTCTATTTCTGCTTCTAGGCTAGAACCAATTTCCTTACTAGCTCTCTTTTGTTCTATAGCGATGTTTGCTTCTTGTTTTATCTTATATAAACTTTTCCATTTATTATCTAGATTAATGTCTTTCCAAGAATTTGGCACTTTAACAAAAAAATTTTCGTGAACGCTCTTGTTTTGTTTGTCGATTAAAGTGAATATTTCTTCTGTAGTAAAAACAAAAATCGGAGCGAACCATTTAAGTAAGCACTCTAAAATCACATTTAAAACTATTATACATTCTTTTCTTTTTTTAGAGTTTAAGCCATCACAATACAAAACATCTTTTCTAATATCGAAATAGAATGAAGAGAGATCCAAAGTACAAAAATTTAATAATTCCTTATAAATCTTGTGAAAGTTATAATTCTGTAAATTTTCTTTAATAGATTGATCAACAAAAAATAATCTATTTAAAATGTATCTCTCTAATTCTGAAAACTCTTTTATTTTTAAATCTTCTATTTTTTGTGATTCAAAATTATCTTTAATGTTACCGAGTATAAATCTAAAAGTGTTTCTTATTTTTCTATAAGATTCTGCGTGTTGAGCTAAAATCGCATTATCAATTCTAAGATCCTCTGCATAATCTGAGGCAGCAACCCAAGCTCTCAATATATCGGCGCCATAATTTTTTAAAATATCTCCTGGTGAAATTACATTGCCTGCTGACTTAGACATTTTCATTCCTTTGCCATCAACGACAAAACCATGTGATAAAATACTATCAAATGGAGCCCTTCCTCTAGTACCACAGGATTCTAGTAGAGAAGAATGGAACCATCCTCTGTGTTGATCAGATCCTTCTAAATACATGTCGGCAGGCCACTTAAGATCTTTTCTCTTCTCTAATACAAAGCTATGAGTAGATCCACTATCGAACCAAACTTCAACTATATCATTGAGCTTTTCATAATCTTTTGGATTATATTCGTCTCCCAAAAATTTTTTAAGATCGTCTGTAAACCAACAGTCGGATCCTTCTTTTTCATAAATATCCGCAATACGATTTATTACTTTTTGGTCTCTAAGAGGTTCTTTGGTTTTTTTGTTTATAAAAATTGGTAACGGAACTCCCCATACTCTTTGGCGAGATACACACCAATCAGGCCTACCCTCGATCATTGACATTAATCTTTCTTTTCCTTTTGAAGGGTAAAAACTTGTATTGTTAATAGCTTGAATAGCTTTCTTTCTCAAAGAATTAGTCTCCATAGAAATAAACCATTGAGGAGTGGCTCTATAAATCAAAGGTGCCTTGGACCTCCACGAATGAGGGTAGCTATGCTGAAGTTTGTCATTTTTAAGTAATTTCTTTTCTTTTTTTAATTTTTCTATAACAATTGGATCTGCTTTAAAGACATGTGTCTTAACAAAATGAGGAATCTCATCTGTATAGTAACCGGAGTCATCAACCGTGTATCTTGATTCGATATTGTTTTTTAAACACAAATTAAAATCATCTACTCCATGACTAGGCGCACAATGAACTATGCCTGTTCCCTGTTCAAGATTAACAAATCCAGCATCTAACATCGGAACGTCATAATCAAAACCCAATTTCAAAAAAGGATGTTTACAAATAGTGTTTTTAAGATCAGAGCCTTTAAAATTTTTTATAATTTTAAAATTTTTAATACCACAAGATTCAGTTACTGAATTAATTAGTTCTTTAGCTACAACAATTTTTTTTTCTTTGAAGTTGTCTAGGGTTGGTATCTCAAGAACGGAATATTCCAGTGAATTGTTGAATGCTAAAGCTTTATTTGCTGGTATGGTCCAAGGAGTAGTCGTCCATATGATAATACTAGCGTCTTTCAAAAAATCTTTATTTGTGTTTTTGATTTTAAAGGCTGCAAAAATTGTATCAGATGTATGGTCTTTATATTCAACCTCTGCATCTGCTAATGCTGTTTTCTCAACTGTCGACCAGAGAACAGGTTTAAAACCTTGATATAGACTTTTATCTAATAAAAATTTTCCTAACTCCCGCACTATTTGTGCTTCGCCACTAAAACTCATAGTAGAATAGTAATTTTCGAAATCACCAACCACTCCCAATCTCTTAAATTCCTTCGTTTGTATTTCTATCCATTTTTTTGCAAATTCACGGCACTCATTTCTAAAATCTTTAACCGGTACCTGATCTTTGTTTTTTTTATTCTTTTTATACTGCTCTTCAATCTTCCATTCGATTGGTAAACCGTGACAATCCCAGCCTGGAACATAAACTGAATCCTTACCAGCCATTTGATGAAATCTTGTAATCATATCTTTTAAAATTTTATTAAGAGCTGTCCCCATATGAATATTTCCATTTGCATAAGGCGGCCCGTCATGTAAAACAAATTTTTCTTTTCCTTTTGAGCTCTTCCTTAATTTCTCAAAAATTTTATATTTTTCCCACTTTTCTAAAATTTGAGGTTCTTTATTAGGCAAATTAGCTTTCATTGAAAAAGCTGTTTTAGGAAGTTGTATGCTTTCTTTTGACATTTTAATTTTTAGCTTTCTTTATATCTTTTTTTATCTGCTTTTTAAGCTCGTTAATATTTTTAAATTTTTTTTCCCCTCTAATAAATTTAATAAAATGAACCTCTATTACCTTTTTATATAAATTTTCTTTTATTCCAAATATATTTACCTCTAAAAGTAAGCTCTTCCCGTTAAATGTAGGCCTGTATCCGATGTTGGCAATGCCTTTTCTGTTAAATTTATCTGATCTAACTGCAACTGAGTAAACTCCTAATTTTGGCAAAATATAATCCTTTAGTTTAATATTACATGTTGGAAATCCTATTTTTCTTCCTCTCTTTTTTCCCTTTATAACTTTGCCAGAGACGCACCATTTTCTACCTAGAAAATTACTAACTACCTCTATTTTTCCCGCTGATATGTTTGATCTTATAATAGTGGAGGATAAAACTTTAGAATTTTTTTTTAAAGCAGTTGTAATAATAGTTTTGTAAGCAAAACGCTTCTCATACTTTTTAAGAGTTTTAATATTACCAGCTCTATTTTTTCCAAATCGAAAATTTTTACTTACAAATACAAATCTAGAATTTAAATTCTTATAAATTATCTTTTTTATAAATTGTTCTGGACTTAATTTAGAAAAATTTTTGTTAAATTTAACAATTCTCAAAAAATCTAATTTCAATTTTCTTAGACCAAGTTCTTTTTGCTTAAGGCTGTCGATTCTATGATTTCTTATATCTTTATTAAAAAACATCACTGGCACAGGCTCAAAAGTAACTGCACCAAATTTAAGTTTATGCTTTTTAGCTTTTTTTTTAGCTTGTTGTAAAACTTTCTGATGGCCCAAGTGAAGGCCATCAAAATTACCAATTGCAACCACTGTTCCTCTAAATCTTTTGTTTGAATTTTTATAAATATTCATTTTACCAATATAAATTTTTTTGAAAATATTTTGTTTTTACTTTGTACTTTTCCAATAAACTGTCCAGTTCATTATCATTTTTATACTCTGATCTATGAACACCTCCAGTAATAAACAAAGAATCTAAATATAGATTATTTGCACCTCTAATATCTGTGTTTAAATTATCTCCTATAACAAGAGTCTTTTCATTTTTCTTTAAACATAGATTATAGACTTCTTTATAAGGTTTTCCAAAATACACTACTTTACCTCCTAGAGATTTGAAAACTTCTGCTACTGATCCAGCACAAAACTCTTCCTGGGTCCCTCTGTGAACAATTAAATCAGGGTTAGTACAAATCATTTTTTTTGAGGTATAATTTTTAAGGAGATTTTCATAGTGATCCAAATTATCTTCGTATTCATCAAATAATCCAGTACATAAAATAAAATCACTATCCTCAAGAGAAGTTTTATTTTTTTCTAAGCCAACAAACATTGCTATATCTCTTTCTGGTCCTAAATGAAAAAATTTAATACCAAATTTTCTTTCATTCAGTGATTTAATAGCAGCTTCGCCAGAAGTCATTACATGCTTTAAATATTTTTCATCCATTTTTAGTTTCCTTAAAAATTTTATAACACTCTCGTTAGGTCTCGGTGCATTTGACAAAAAAGTAATTCTCTTATTGTTCTTAGTTAAATTTTTAACAGCTTCCATAGCTCCAGAGTTAAGATTTATACCATTATGCATAACTCCCCATAGGTCAATTATGAAAGCATCATAAAGGCCAAAAATTTCAGATAAATGGTTGAGTTTTTTCAATTTACTAGGTTCCTTTTAAAATCTTTATAGAAAAGTTGACAAAATATAGCAATATTGGCCTTTTTCGAACACTAAATTTCTTATTTGCCACTTGAAATTTTATCAAAAACTCACCATATCAAGCGTACATACAAATTTACAGGAGTAAAATATGAAATTTAGACCTTTGCACGATAGAGTTCTTATAAAAGTGCTTGATAGTGAGGAAAAAACTAAAGGCGGAATTATAATCCCAGACACTGCAAAAGAAAAGCCTCAGGAAGGTGAAGTAGTTGCTGTAGGTCCAGGAGCAAAAACAGAAGACGGGAAAACAATCAAAATGGATGTTAAAATTGGAGATCGTGTCCTTTTTGGTAAGTGGTCAGGTACCGAAGTTAAAATTGACGGAAAAGAATATAGCATTATGAAAGAATCTGACATCATGGGAGTTTCAAAAAGTAAATAATTTAAAATTAACAATAGGAGATTAAAATGCCAAAAATAATTAAATTCAGTACAGAAGCTAGAACAAAAATGCTTAATGGGGTAAATACCCTGGCTAACGCTGTAAAAGTTACGCTAGGACCTAAAGGTCGTAATGTAGTAATGGACAAGTCTTATGGTGCTCCTCGTACTACTAAAGATGGAGTTTCTGTAGCAAAAGAAATAGAGCTTGAAGATAAGTTTGAAAATATGGGAGCTCAAATGGTTAAGGAAGTTGCTAGTAAAACAAATGATAATGCTGGTGATGGAACAACAACTGCAACTATACTTGCTCAATCTATTGTTTCTGAAGGATTAAAGTATGTAACTGCTGGTATGAATCCAATGGACATTAAAAGAGGAATTGAAAAAGCGGTTGAACATGTAATTCAAAAATTAAAATCAACATCAAAAAAAGTTAAAGCCAATGAAGAAGTAGCTCAAGTAGGAACAATTTCTGCTAATGGTGAAAAAGGAATTGGTGAAATGATCTCTAAAGCTATGCAAAAAGTTGGTAATGAAGGTGTTATAACTGTAGAAGAAGCTAAGGGATTAGAAACTGAGCTTGATGTAGTAGAAGGTATGCAATTTGATAGAGGTTATCTGTCTCCTTACTTCGTAACAAATGCTGAGAAAATGACAGCTGAACTAGAGAACCCTTTAATTCTTTTAGTTGAAAAAAAACTGACAAATCTACAACCAATGGTTCCACTTTTGGAATCAGTTGTTCAAGCTAATAGGCCTCTAATGATTATATCTGAAGATGTTGAGGGAGAAGCGCTTGCAACATTGGTAGTAAACAAATTAAGAGGTGGTTTAAAAGTAGTTGCTGTAAAAGCTCCAGGTTTTGGAGATAGAAGAAAAGCAATGCTAGAAGATATTGGTATATTAACTGGTGGACAGGTAATTTCTGAAGATTTAGGTATTAAATTAGAAAACGTTAAAATTAGCAATTTAGGTTCTTGCAAAAAAGTAAAAATTGACAAAGAAAATAGCACGATAGTTTCAGGCGGTGGGAAAAAGTCTGACATTGAAGCAAGATGTAATCAGATAAGACAGCAAGTTGAAGAAACTACGTCTGATTATGATAAAGAGAAGTTACAAGAAAGATTGGCTAAACTTGCAGGCGGAGTTGCAGTTATCAAGGTTGGTGGTGCGACTGAAGTAGAGGTTAAAGAGAAAAAAGATAGAGTTGAAGACGCCCTTAATGCCACAAGAGCAGCAGTAGAAGAAGGTGTTGTTGCTGGCGGTGGTTGCGCATTACTCTACATTTCTCAAGAATTAGATAACGTTAAAGTAAAAGGAGATGACCAAAAGGCAGGTGTAGATATTGTTAAGAAAGCTCTACAATCACCGATAAGACAGATTACCGCGAATGCTGGGGTAGATGGATCTGTGATTGTTGGAAAACTCTTAGAAAGCAAAAAAACTTCTCAAGGATATGATGCTCAAAACGAAGAGTATGTAGACATGTTTTCAAAAGGAATAATCGATCCAACTAAGGTTGTTAGATCAGCTATACAAGATGCTGCTTCAATAGCAGGATTATTAATAACTACGGAAGCTATGATTTCTGACAAACCTGAAGAAAAAGATTCTGGTCCTGCTATGCCTCCAGGTGGTGGTATGGGCGGAATGGGTGGCATGGGCGGAATGGGAATGTAATACGATTCCATTTAGAGA
>MDTG01286054.1_pt1 | contig 18108 bp, 14 predicted proteins | sample 811421 | NCBI WGS metagenome assembly MDTG01 (sample SAMN05326645, study PRJNA326480) | marine metagenome | isolation source: seawater | place: Pacific Ocean: South East | collected 2011 | reverse complement strand
TCGCGGTCCGAGGCGGCGATCCGGTGGTCGTCGATCCTGGTCAGGGCCACCAGCTCGACGTCGGTGCGTGGTGCGTTGATCTGGTCGACCACCGTCCAGCCCCCGCCCTTGCCGTCCTCCGCGGGATCGAACCGGAGCGCGCGGACGAAGTTGCGGTCCGCCAGCAGGAGGTCCTCGCGGCCGCTGCCGTCGAAGTCCATCACCGCGGTGTTGGTCGCGTTCGCCGCTCGCAGGAGCTTCTCCTGGCCGGGGGACTCGACGAGGGTGAACCCGTTCTCGCCGTCGTTGAGCAGGAGGGTCGCGTCGCGGTCGGGGGTGAGCAGCAGGAGGTCGGGGTGCCCGTCCTGGTCCGCGTCCACGCTGAGGATCTTGCCCGGGGCGCGACTCATCGAGCCCAGGTCGATGCTCCGGGCGGTGCCATCCGCCCCGACCAGCTCGACCGCGTACTTGCGCCCGTCCTTGGTGATGATCGCCAGCCGGGGGCCGTCCCCGAGCTGCACCATGTCCAGGGCCACCGGCTCGCTGCCCTCGGAGATCGAGATCGATTCCGGGAAGCCCAGCCGACCGTCCACGATGGTGCTGCGGCCCACCACGCCCTCCGTCTCGCTGAGCATGAACACCTCGGGGGTGCCGTCGCCGTCGAGGTCCCCGCTGACCAGGCCGTTGAGCTCGGCGTAGGCCGGGGCGAGGGTGGGGGCGGAGAGCCCCTCCGAGGGTGAGTTCCGGAAGATCGAGACCGCGTTGGCCTCCTGGTTGGTCGCCAGCACGTCGAAGGCGCCGTCGCGCTCGAGGTCGACCACCGCGACCTTCCGCTCGCGGTTGCCGGGGTCGTTGAACGAGAACACCTCGTAGGCCGCCTCCCGGTCGCCGGAGGAGTCGATCAGCTCGGTGGTGAGCTCGAGCAGCACCATGCGGTTGGTGGGCTTCTCGACGAGCGCGAGCATCGCCGGTCGGTCGCCGGCGGCCGCGATGGTGGTTCCCTCCCGCAGCGGCGGCATCTCGAACCGGAGCTGGGCCCCGAGGACCTTGGCGTCCTCCCGTTCGTCGGCCAGCCAGACCCGGACCGGGGCGGTGTCGTCGGGGGACACCGCGGTCACGTCCAGCAACCCGTTCCCGTCGAGGTCCTCCGCCATGATCGCCGCGAAGATGGTGTCGCCGCCGGAAAGGGTGGTGGGCTGGCCCATCGAGCCGTCCTCGAGCGGCCAGATGTTGATCCGCCCCTTCACCAGGCCGATCAGCTCGGGGCGGTCGTCGCCCACCACGTCGGCGATGAGGATCGAGTCCCGGGACGGCATGAGGCCGCTGATGAACTTGCGGCTGGCGACGCTCCACTCCCCGGGCGAGGTCTGCTCGAGGAACACGATCGCCCCGGGGTCGGTCCCCCCGTAGATGAGGTCGGTGAGCCCGTCCCCGTTGAAGTCGTGGGGGAGCACCGCCCGGACCTGGTTGATCGCCGGGACCTCCACCCGTCGGAACCGCCAGTGTTCCGGGATCTCGTTGGCGGTGGTCGGCTGGTCGACCAGGTCCTCCTCGGTCGCCCCCGGCTTCTGGTGGTGGAGCTCCAGTCGGTTCTTGCGGTTGTTCACCACGATGAGGTCCTGCTGGTCGTCGCCGTCGAGGTCCACGGTGGCGATCGGCCCCGCCCCGTTGTCGATCTTCATGACCTCGAGCCCCTCGAAGCCGTAGTAATCACCCAGATTCGAGTCCTGGGCGGTCGCCGGGAGGGCGAAGCCCGCGAGGCACCCCCCGAGGACGAGCGTGCAGAGGGGTCGGGCGGCGGTCGGGGGGGTGGTCATCGTGGACTTCCGAATCTCCGCCATCGGCGGGTTGGGGGGTACGTCTGGGCTGTATAGTAGCGAACCCGGCCGCAGGGATGCCGCCGGTCGTCCGACGAACCCCAGGAGGATCCGAGCATGCACCAACCCACCCGCACCCCGCGACCATCGCGGCCCGCCGACCGACTGCGGGGGCTCGCCCTCGCCGGCCTCGCCGGGACCCTGCTCGCGACCACCGCCGCCTTCGCCGCCGACGAGGTCCTGCTCGACAGTGGCGCGCGGCTCGAGGGCACGGTCCTCAAGCGCACCGACGCGAAGCTCTGGCTCGACATCGGTCCCACCGTGATCGAGATCTCGATGGACGACATCGCCGAGGTCACCAGCGCCTCCGGGGATTCCGCCCCCGTGGTGCAGCGCGAGGACGACCTGTTCTCGATCGCGCGGAACCCGATCGAGCTGAGCCCGCGCGAGCACGCGAAGCTGATCGGCCCCGCGGTGATCAAGGTCGGCACCCCCGGCGGCCTCGGGTCCGGGGTGATCATCAACGAGGACGGCTCCGCGATCACCAACGCCCACGTCATCCAGGGGGAGACCGCGCTCCGGGCCACGGTCTGGTTCCCCCAGCCCGACGGCACCCTCAAGCGCACCGTGATCGAGGACATCGAGATCATCGCGGTCAACAACCACCTCGACCTCGCACTGATCAAGATCACCCACCCCGACGGGCAGCCGTTCCAGTTCGCGACCGTGGAGCCGGTCGACGAGGTGGAGGGCGGCCAGCCGGTGTTCGCGATCGGGAACCCCCTGGGCCTCGAACGCACCCTCACCCAGGGCGTGGTGTCCACCCGCAATCGCGGACTGGACGGGCTCTCCTACATCCAGACCGACACCCCGATCAACCCGGGCAACTCCGGGGGTCCCCTCTTCAACACCCACGGGGAGGTCATCGGGATCACCAACATGATCATCGGCGGGGGGCAGAACCTCGGGTTCGCGATCCCCGCCCGCTACGTCAAGGACTTCGTGCGCAACCGCGAGGCCTTCGCCTACGACAGCTTCAACCCCAACTCCGGGCGCAACTACCACGACCCGCCCCGGAGGCGGAACTTCTCGGCCCCCGAGATGCTGCGGGACGGCGGCTCCCCCGGCGACGCCAACAGCTGATCCTTCACGGACCGCCCGGTGGCGGTCGCCCACCCGAACCGATCCAACCACATCGTTCCTTCGCGGAGACCACACCAGCCATGCTTACACCACTTCTTCTGGCCACCACCCTGTCCGGGGCCACCGGCGCGCACGAGGACCTCGGCGTCGCCCGCCTCGCCCCCGAGAACACCTTCTTCTACGCGGAGGTCTCGGACCTGCCCGCGGTGGTGGAGCGATGGGGGGCGACCGGCGTGGGCAAGCTCCTCATGGACGGGAAGTCCGTGGACGAGGCGCTCGAGCCGATCCGCAGCCAGGTGGCGGACGAGCTCGACATCGACCTCGACGACGTCAAGCTGCCCAGCGACGCCGGCTTCGTGGCCTACACCGTGCTCGACGAGGAGCTCGGCGTGGACATGCCGGCCTGGATGGCCTACGTGAGCTGGAAGGACGACGAGGCGATGGCCAAGGCGGCGTTCGACGAGCAGCTCGAGGAGCTCGACCTCGAGTACGAGCAGGAGCGCCTGCGGGGCCGCGACCTCTACATCATCGAGACCGAGGTGGAGCTTCCCGACCTCGACGAGGTGATGATGGACGCGATGCCCATGCCCATGATGATGGGTGACTCCAGCATGATGGACGACGCGTTCCGCAAGGTCTTCGTGGTGCGCGACGGCAGCCTGATCGTGGCCAGCTCCGAGCCCCTCGCCATCGACCGCGCCTTCAAGATCATCGACGGGGGCTCCGCCAAGACCCTCGCCGACAGCGAGTCCTTCCAGACCATGGAGGACATGACCTCCGGGACCCCCGACCTGCAGGTGGGCCTGCTCACCGAGCCCCTCGGGGCGTTCATCAAGCCGATCGCCGGACCCACCTTCGCCGCCGGGATGCCCTTCATCCGCGCGATCTTCGGGGACATCACCGGCTGGGGCTTCTACGGGACGGTCGGCCGGGACGGCAACGTCCTGACCTCCGGCCAGAACATCAGCTTCAACGGCGGCCCCGAGGGCATCATGAAGCTCCTCGACGTCGGCACCCCCGTCGGGTCGATTCCCGGGTACATCCCGGAGGAGGCCATGAGCTACGGGCGAATGAACTTCGACTTCAAGAACCTGGTCCCGACCATCAACGAGATCATCGCCGGGCTGCCCGAGGCGGAGGCCGAGCAGCTGCAGCAGGCCACCCAGATGTTCGGCCCGATGCTGCAGACCGCGACCGAGACCCTCGGTCCCGCGATGCACATCTTCACCACCGAGGGGGACGACGAGTTCAGCATGACCCGGGTCACGGTGGCGATCCCGAGCTCCGACACCAAGAAGCTCGACCAGGTGGTCTCGATGTTCGGCCCGATGGGCGGCTTCCAGCCCCGGGACTTCAACGGCGACACCATCTACACGGATCCCATGGATGAGTTCGGCACCTTCGCGATCGGGGTCGGTGCGGGCAGCCTGCTGATCGGCGACGTCAACGGCGTGGAGGCGATCCTCCGTTCCGCCGGCCAGAGCGACCTGCCCTCCCTCGCCCGCAGCGGGGTCGCCCGCGAGGTCCAGCGCCGGATGTCCTCCGGCGACCTGATGAGCTGGGCGTTCTGGGACATGCAGAAGATCTACGGGATGATGTCCACCAACCCCGCCTTCAAGGACAGCAGTGACACCGGGCCGAGCCTCCTCGGGCTCCAGACCGGCCTGATGCCCGACGTCGAGCTCGGCGAGCTCGCCAGGCGCATCGGCCCCCAGTGGTCGATGGGGCGGTCCACCAAGAATGGCTTCGAGTTCCGGTTCGGGCTCATGGACGGCGGCAAGTAGCCGTCCCGTGCCGGGGCCCCACGCGCCCCGCGCGCGCCGCACAGGCCACGTGATCGATCAGGGGCGTCCTCGCCGGCGAGGGCGCCCCGGTTCGTTCACTGCCCGTCACTGCCCGTGCGGTCCGTTCGCGCTCCGCAGCAGTCGCTCCAGCGCACCGGCCAGGGCCGGTCCCGCCTCCCGGTGCAGTTCGCCGTGCCCCTGGCCCGCGACCACCTCGAGCCGCGAGGTCCGTGCCCGGTCCGCGATCGCCCGGGCGTCCGTGGGGGGGCAGATCCGGTCCTCGGAACCGACCAGCACCTCCAGGGGCTGGGTCATCCGTCCGGCCTCGACGGCGGTGTCCGTCGCGAGCACCGCGGGGGAGGTGGACAGCCTCGCGACCGGGACCGCCAGCCGGCCTCCCGGCAGCCCCCTCGCGGACAGCGTCGCGGCCACCGGGGTGGTCACCCGCCGGTAGGGGGCCAGTGCGAGCACGCCCCGCACCCGATCGGGCTGGCGCACCGCGATCCGGATCGCCAGCACCGCCCCCAGGCTGTGGCCGACCAGGAGCACCGGGGCGGAGGACGGGAACGTCTCGATGATCGCCTCGAGGTCCCCGAGCTCGCGTTCCCCCAGGGTGGTCGGGCCGGGGGAGGCGTCGCCGTGCCCCCGGAGGTCGGGGAACACCAGGCGCGAGGGGGGGAGCCCCCCGCGATCGCGCGCGGCCTCGATGATCGCCTCCGCCAGCTCGATCGAGTGGGAGTGGGAGTGCCCCCAGCCGTGGATGACCACCACCACCGGGGCGGACGTCTCGACCGCTCCGCCGGTGGTCGCCTCCCAGACCGGGAGGCAGCTGCCGTCGCCGGGCTCGAGGTGCCACTGCCGGTGGTCGGGGTCGATCGCCTCCGGATCGGTCGGCCTGGAGCGCGCGATCGCCCAGCCGGTCGAGCACCGCGGGGGGTTCCGCACCTCGCGAGCGCACAGCAGGCAGTAGAACGCGACGACCGTGGCGGTCGCGAGCAGCAGCAGCAGGAGGAAGCCGAGTATCGAGGTGATCACGTCATGGGGTTCCCGGGTGGTGCCTCACTGGGTGTCGAACAGCCGCCGGTCTGTCCCCCCGGGGCCGATCGTCGCCTCGACCCTCGCCCCGCACTTCGGGCAGCGACCGACGAACCTGGTGCGTCCCGCGTCGGGATACATGCGTCCGTAGGTGTTGCAGCAGGTGTGGTGCACGGAGATGAACCGGCGGGGCTGGTCCGCCACCGGCTTCGGCTTCGATGGTGGCTTCGGCGCCGCGGGATCGGCGACCCCCTCGATGTCCACGCGATCTCGTGGGCGTTCGCTCATCCGTGCTGCCGCCTCCGGGACCGCGTCACCCGTCCATGTTCCCGATGATGCCGCGGGCGCACTCGTCGATCCGCTGGCCGAGTCCCCCGTACCGTCCGTCGAGCTCCGCCCGGCGGGCGTCGTCCTCGAGCAGCGGCAGGTTCACCGCGACGTTCCGCTCGGCGGCCCGGCCCGCGGTGGCTGCGAGCTCCACCGCGATCGCGAGGTCGCTGGCGAGGTGCCGGGCGCTGCGTCCCGCCAGCCCCCCCAGGCAGTCCAGGAGCTCCGCGGAAGTCTCCATGATCGCGCCCGGGGCGGCGATCGCGCCTTCCACCGCGGACTGGAAGCCCTCGATCCGCTCGGGGTCGTCCCGGTCCAGCGTCCAGAGCGCGTTGAGTGATCGATAGGCCCGGGCGTCGCCGTCGGCCTCCTCGATCGAGCGTTCCCTCAGGCCGGCCAGGGTCCGGTCCGCCTCCTCCAGCATCGACTGGTGTTCGGCGAGCCGCGGCTTGCCGAGGCTGTAGGCGACCACCATGCCGCCGAGTCCCGCCGCGAGTCCGTTGGTGATGCCCGCCACCGACCCGCCACCGGGGATCGGGCGCGCCGACCCCAGTTCCTCGAGGAGCCGCGCGACCGGCAGGGTCCCGAGCCCGGGTGGATCCGTGGCGTCCTCGCTCATGATGGAATGGTCCCGCCCAGGGTGCGCACCAGGGCGTCGCCGACCGCCTGCACCTGCGGGTCGACCTCGTCGTGGCGGAGGGTCCGTCCGGGCTCGCGGAACTGGAGTCGCAGGCTGACCGACTTCCGGTCCGCGCCCACCTTCGCGCCGCGCCAGGTGGTGATGAACTCCACCGCCTCCAGGAGCTCGCCGCCGCTGGCCCGGGCGGTGGCGGCCACCGCTTCCCAGGCGACCGATTCCGGCACGATCACCGACAGGTCCCGCTGGATCGCGGGGAAGGAGGGAAGCGCGCGTGGATCCGGTTCCGGCGGGTAGTCGACCAGCAGCCGACCCAGTTCGAGTTCCGCCACCGCGATCGGTCCGCGGGCGTCGAACGCCCGTGCGACCCCGGGGGCGAGCATCCCGATCGTTCCCACCCGGTCGCCGCCCGCACGAAGCTCCGCGCCGGGGACCAGCCAGGGTGCGGACTCGGGCGTCGCCTCGGGTTCGAGGGCGCCGCGGTCGCCCAGCAGGAGCTTCGCGACCTCCTCCAGCGCGCCGCGGAGGGTTCGGTACCGCTCCGAGGCGTCGGCCTCGTGGTCCCCGTCGAGGACCAGGCCGAGCATCGATCGTTCCCGGTGCTCGTCGCCCGCCCGGTCGAAGACCGAGGCGATCTCGAAGGCCCCGAGGGTGAGCCCCGCGCGGTCCCGGTTGCGGCGCGCCACCTCGAGCAGGCTCGGCAGCAGGGAGGGGCGGAGGATCGGCTCCCCCCCGGCTCGCTCGTCGTTGACTCGCAGCGGTTCCCGACCCGGTTCAAGGAAATGACCGGCCACGGCCTCCGAGACCAGGGTGTGGGAGATGGTCTCGAGGAAGCCCGCCCCGACCAGGGTCTCCCGCAGTCGTTCGGTCGCCTCGAGTTCGGGCTGCACCGGGGTCACCTGGACCGCCATCCCCTCGTCGACCGGCAGTTGCTCGTAGCCGTTGACCCGCGCGACCTCCTCGATGAGGTCGATCTCCTCCGCGAGGTCCAGGCGGTGGGGGGGCACGGTGACCGTGACCACCTCGTCGCCGGGTTCGGGGTCCAGCCCGAGGGCGGCGAGGCACTCGACGATGCGCTCCCGGGTCAGGGGCTGGCCGAGCAGGTCGGTGCATCGCTGCAGTCGCATCTCGATCCGGAGGGGTGGGGGGATCGGCGCCCCGCCGGTGGCCACCCCCTCGTGGAGGGTGCCGCCCGCGAGCTCCAGCACCAGCTGGACGAGTCGCCCCGCGGCGTCGGCGGCCTGCGCGGGATGCACCCCCCGCTCGAAGCGGTAGCTCGAGTCGCTGGCGATCCCGAGCCGCCGGGAGCTGTTGCGGACGGTGACCCGGTCGAAGGTCGCGGACTCGATGAGGACGTCGGTGGTGCCGTCGTGGACCGCGCTTCGCGCCCCGCCCTTGATCCCCGCGAGGGCCACCGGGCCGGCGGCGTCCGCGATCACGAGGTCGGCTTCCGCGAGGGCCACCTCGCGGGTGTCCTCGCCGAGTGGCAGGAAGGCCTCGCCCTCCGTCGCCCGCCGGACCACGATCCGGTCGCCCTCGAGGAGGTCGAGGTCGAAGATGTGGGTGGGCTGGCCGAGTTCGAAGAGCACGAAGTTCGTGGCGTCCACCAGGTTGTTCCGGGGGATCTGGCCGATCGACCGCAGGCGCTCCTGCAGCCAGTCGGGGGACGGACCCACCGTCACCCCGGTGATGAGGTGGGCGGTGTAGAGCGGGCAGAGTCCGGGTTCCCGGTTGTCCACCGCCATCCGCTGCCCGATCGGCGGTCCGGCGGCCGAGGTCTCCGGTCGCGGGGGGGTGAAGGTGCGCCCGGTGAGCGCCGCGATCTCCCGCGCCAGGCCCGCATGGCAGACGCAGTCCCCGCGGTTGCTGGCCATCTCGATCTCCTGCTGGACGTCGCCGTCCTCGAGGGGGTGCGCCCCCTCGAACGGGAAGCCGCAGGCGGTCAGCGCCTCGCCCTGGACCTCGGCGTCGGCCTCCGGCTCGAGGTAGTCGTTGATCCATCTGACGCTGGTCTTCATGCCACCACAGTATCGTCTCCCCGGTCCCGGTGCGCGCCCCCGGCACGGATGCCATCCGACCCGAGGGCTGCTACCCTCTGCACATGGTCACGATTCCCACGGACCCCGGACACCTCGCCTCGACGCCGCGCCGCTCGTGCGCGCGGACCGCCTGGTCCGTGGTCGCGACCCGGGCGCTGCTGGCGTCGCTCCTGCCCTGGCTGGTCGTCCCCTCCGGGGGCTGCGCCCCGAAGGACGGGACCGCCGCGGTGCGGGTGACCCGGCTCCCGGACCCCCTCACGGAGGTCCCGCCCGACTTCGAGGTGGAGATCCGGGTGATGGTGGGGGATCGGGTGACCGACCGGACCCTGCTTCAGCGTCGACGCGTCTCCATGCTGCTGCTTCCCGACGGTTCGCTGCACGCGGCCACCGGTCGCTTCGTGCTGCCGGGGCTTCGTCCCGGCCTGGCCCGGACCCTCTACCAGGAGCAGGTCGCCGGGATCTGGAAGCTGGTCACGAGCCTCGACCTGCTCGAGCGTGGGGAGATCCCCGAGCGTCCGGTGCGACCGCCCGGTCGCAAGGAGATCGTGCGCGTGGTCGAGCTCACCGCCGGCAACGTCCGGCGGCGGGTCGTGGAACGGGTGGTGACCGAGGATCCGGACCCCGCGGTCACCGAACTGATCCGGACCATGGGGCAGCTCGCGTGGCTTCGTGACGCGCCGCCCCCGGCGAACCTGATCGAGCCGCTTCGCTACGACTTCGGCCCCGACCCCTGGGCGAGGTACCGGGCCACGAACAGGAGTGCGGAAAGCGAGCAGTGATCCGCCGTCGCGGAAGTCACTGCGTCGCTTCCCGGCCCCTCCCCCGAAGCGTGCTCCGGGGACTCGTCGGTTCCGTGGATCTCGTCGGGCATGCTCGCTGCCTTCCCTGGCACGTGGGGCGTCCCTGCCTCGGCCGGTCCGTGGCCGTCGACGTCGATCATCCGTGATCGACGGGTGGTTGCCCTCCGGGGTTCCCGATCGGGATCGGGATCGCACGGTTCGCTGGTCGCAGGGACAATGAACGACGCGTCGTCGTCTTTCCGGGAAACCCGCGGGAGTTCGCGAGTACGGGGTCGACCCGGATCCGTGCCGCGGGGTCCGACCATCCGGACCGCGCGGGCGGCGGACATTATCGACCTCCCCCCGGCGACCCGCACACGCCCGTCAAACGCACGAAAAACGGCAGTGACCACGGCCTCCCGCACCATCGCCCCCTAGCTTGGGTCCCCGCCCTCGTACAGTTGGTAGTGCGAGGGCGCCTCCGCCACGAACCGAGGCGACTCAGAGTCGACCCCGGGACGGTTCCCGCACCGGACCCCGCGGCGGAACCTCATGACCATCCAACAGGGGTAGTTCAATGCGCAGCAACGACGAGACGTCCATCGGTCCCGGGGGGGGGACTCCAGCATCCGGCGAGGGGCGACCGCCCGCCTCCGAGTACCTCATCACCCCCGGGGAATACGAGGCCCAGGTCCGACGCGATCCCGCCCGGGCGAGGGCGGCGATGGTGCTCAGGCTCCACGAGGCGTGTTCGGGGCGGGTCTACGGGTTCCTCCGGAAGTCGGTGGCCCCCGACGTCGCCGCGGACCTGACCCAGGAGACCTTCCTCAAGCTCCTCCAGGTCAGAAACCTCGAAATGAAGTCGATCAGCATCAGTTATCTCTTCAGGATCGCCCAGAACCTCCTGCGTCGGAGGTACAACGTCATGGCCCGGAGCCGGGCCGTCCTGGAGTCGCGGTACCACCGCGAGCTGCGGGAGCACGCGGGCAGTCGCTCGGAGGATGCGGGGTCGACGGCCGTCGAGGCCGGACACCTCGAGCAGGCACTCGAACAGCTGTGCCCGCACGAACAGAGGACCATTCGCCTGATCGTCTGCGAGGGCCGGAGCTACTCCGAAGCAGCACGATCGCTCAACGTGCCGGTGTCCACGGTCAACAACTGGAAGCACCGCGCACTCAGCAAACTGAGAGGGATCATCGATGCAGCAGATGACCGAGACCCAGCACCCCGCTCCACCCGGGGCCGAGCAGCTCCGCAGGGAGATCGAGCTCGGCAAGCCCCGGGCGAGATCGAGATTGCTCCACGCCATCGAGGCGTGGAATCGAGTCGCCGTCCCGGCCGCACCCCCCCGCGAACCGTGCGGGTGGCCGGCTGAGCGGCCGGGGCCCCGTCCCTGACCGCGATCCCCGATCGCGTTCCCGCCCGGGGTCGCCTCGCCGACTAGACTGCTGGGATGACCACCGAGCCAGGGACGTCCCAACCCGCCTCCCCCGATCCGCCGGTCGGTCCCACGGTCGGGATCGACCTCGGGACCAGCAACTCGCTGGTCGCGGTCTGCGACGCACGCGGGCCCCGGATCCTCGAGTCCCCCGACGGCACCAGGCTGCTGCCCTCGGTGGTCCGGCTGGCGGGCGGCGAGGTGGTGGTGGGGGTGCCGGCCCGCGACCAGGCCGTGCTCCATCCCGAGTCGACGATCTCCAGCGCGAAACGACTGATGGGCCGCAGCGCGACCGAGGTCGGGGACGACCCCGAGTTCCTCGGGACCCGGCTGGTCGAGGGCCCGCGCGGACTCGCCGCCTTCGCGGTGGGCGACTCGGTCCACACCCCCCAGGAGATCGCCGCCCACGTCCTCGCGTGCCTCCGGGAGACCGCCGAGGCGGCGCTCGGGCACCCGGTCACCCGTGCGGTCATCACCGTGCCCGCCTACTTCGACGACGCCCAGCGATCCGCCACCCGCGACGCCGCGCGGCTGGCCGGCCTGCAGACCGCTCGCATCGTCAACGAACCCACCGCGGCCGCCCTGGCCTACGGGCTCGCGGACCGCGCGGACCGGGAACGCCGGGTGGTGGTCTACGACCTGGGCGGGGGCACCTTCGACGTCTCGCTCCTGCAGCTCCTGCCCCCGGAGGACGGGATGGAGGCCCTCTGCGAGGTCCTCGCCACCGCCGGGGACACCGCGCTCGGGGGTGACGACTTCGATCGCCTGGTCGCGGACCACGTCCTCGCGAGCGTCGGCTTCGATCCCGCCCGCTGGCCGGAACTCACCCCGCACACCCGCCAGGCGCTGATCACCTGCGCCCGCGGGATCAAGGAACGGCTGTCCACCGAACCGGTGGTCCGGCTCCGGCTGGACGTGGACGACCCCCGCCTCGGTCGAAGCCTCGACCTCGAGGTGACCCGCGAGGCGTTCGACGCGCTGGTCGAGCCACTGGTCCGCCGCACCATCGACTGCTGCCGCCGGGTCCTCGCCGACGCGTCGACGGAGGTCGGGGACATCGACCGCGTGGTGCTGGTGGGCGGATCCACCCGGGTGCCCGCGGTGCGGGAGGCGGTGGAGTCGTGCTTCGGGACCGAGCCCTACGTGGCGCTCGATCCCGACGAGGTGGTGGCGCTGGGTGCCGCGGTGCAGGGCGCCATCCTCGACGGCACGCGGTCCGACATGCTGCTGATGGACGTGATCCCGCTCTCCCTCGGGCTGGAGACCGTGGGGGGTGCGGTGGCGAAGCTCCTGGTCCGCAACGCGTCGATCCCCGCCCGGGCCAGCGAGCGCTTCTCGACCTCCGTCGACAACCAGACCTCGGTCAAGCTGCAGGTCCTGCAGGGCGAGCGCGAGCTGGTCGAGGACTGCCGCAGCCTCGGGACCTTCCACCTGACCGGGATCCCCCCGATGCCGGCGGGGATCCCCAAGATCGAGGTCGACTTCATCGTCGACGCCGACGGGGTGCTCTCGGTCCACGCGGTCGAGGCCCGCAGCGGTCGCCGGGCCTCCACGCAGTTCGTCCCCAGCTTCGGCCTCACCACCGACGAGGTGGAGGCGATCGAGGAGGCCTCCTTCGCCAACGCCCGGAGCGACATGCACCTGCACCGGGTCATCGACCTCCGGGTCAACGCCGCGCTCGACGTGAAGTGGATCAGGGAGGCGATCGAACGGGTGCGCGATCGACTCGATGCCGACTACCTGGAGTCGCTGGAATCCGAGCTCGCGGGCCTGGAGGCCCTGATCGAGCGTGCGGCCCGGGATCCCCACTCGGTCGACGCCGCCGCCTTCCAGCAGGCCAAGGAAGGGCTCGACCATCGAAGCGTCCGGCTGCACGAGGAGGCGATCGCCTCCAGTCTTCGGGATGAAGATCGCTGATTTTCCCCTACACTGGTACGGGGATCCGCGCCTCATGGAACTGACCAGAACCACCACCGCACTGCTCGAGGGACTTCGGGATTCGGAGAACGCGATCCTCTGGGAGGCCTTCGATCGTCGCTACCGTCCGATCCTGGTCGGGTTCGCGCGCAACCTCGGCCTCGACGAGGTGGACGCCGCGGACGTGGCCCAGGAGACCCTCTCCCGGTTCGTGCAGGAATACCGCGAGGGTCGCTACGACCGATCCCGCGGGCGACTGGGGGCCTGGCTGGTGGGGATCGCCCGGTACCGGATCCTCGACCTGCGGCGCAAGCGTGCGGGCAGCCGGCAGGTCCCCGAGCCCGAGGCCCTCGCGAGTCTCGACGACGAGCAGCACCTCAGCCGGATCTGGGACCAGGAACGCCGGCAGGCCCTGCTCCAGGAGGCGATGGGGGAGCTGCGGGAGCACTCCCGCACCGACCCCCGGACCATCGAGATCTTCGAGCTGCTGATGGTCCACGGGCTCAGCACCCAGACGGTGGCCGAGCAGATGGGCGTCAGCGACCACGACGTGTACCTCGCCAAGAGCCGGGTGGCCCAGCGTCTCCGGAAGATCATCGAGCGCCTCGAGGCGGAATACGACGATGGCGCCTGATCCCCGGAACGACTGTCCGGACCGGGTGATGCTGGAGCGGATGGCCCGGGAGGAGTCGGTCAGCGAGGAGACCCGAACCCACGTCGACGGGTGCGGCACCTGCCGGGGGACGCTCGACGAGCTTCGCGAGGAGAACGACCTGCTGCGTTCCGCGCTCTTCGCGGAATCCGCCGCCCCGCCCACCGCGGGCCCCGATGGCCAGGTGGTGCCCGGCTACGAGCTCCAGGGCGAGCTGCACCGGGGCGGCCAGGGCGTGGTCTACCGTGCCCGCCAGCTCGCGACCAACCGGTCGGTGGCGATCAAGATGATGCTCCAGGGTCGCCTGGCCACCTCCCACCAGCGACTCCGCTTCAACCGCGAGGTCGAGCTCGTCGCCGGACTGCGCCACCCGGGGATCGTCACCCTCTACGAGAGCGGCGCCACCACCGACGGCAACTTCTACTTCGCGATGGAGTACGTGGACGGGGCCACCCTCGATGCGTGGTCCCGCGATCCCGGTCATTCGGTCACCGACCGGGTCCGGCTGTTCGCCGGTATCTGCAGCGCGGTCCGCTACGCCCACGCCCGGGGGGTCATCCACCGGGACCTCAAGCCGGGCAACATCCTGGTGGACACCGAGGACCAGCCCCACGTGCTGGACTTCGGCATCGCGCGCATGAGCGCGGAACACACCGACACCGAGGAGACCGTCGCCACCCTCGCGGGGGAGTTCCTCGGCACCCTGGCCTACGCGGCGCCGGAGCAGCTGGAGGGGGACGCGGCCCGGATCGACGTGCGCACCGACGTCTTCGCGCTGGGGGTGATCCTCTACGAGCTGCTCACCGGGGTGCGCCCGTTCGACGCCGGCAACTCCCTCGCGCAGCTGATCGCCAACCGGCTCGACCAGGTGCCCGACGCCCCCTCCCGGCTGACGCCCGAGCTGGACCGGGACCTCGACGTGATCTGCCTCAAGGCGCTCTCCCCGGATCCCGAACGCCGCTACGCCTCCGCCGCCGAGCTGGAGGAGGACCTCCGCCGCCACCTCAACCGCCAGCCGATCCTCGCGCGGGCGGACAGCACCTCCTACGTCCTGGGTCGCATCATCCGCCGGAACAAGCTGCTGGTCGGCGGGGTCTCGGCGCTGCTCGCGCTGTCGGTGGTCTCCGCGATCAGCTTCGCGATCCTCTTCGCCTACGCCGAATCCGAGAAGCAGACCGCCCAGCGGACCCTGCAGGGATTCCAGGACGCGATCGGGATCATCAACCCCGAGTCGGGGCAGGGGTCCCGCGACATGTCGGTGGAGGAGTACATCCAGAGCGTCGAGGAGCACGTCGAGGCGAACCTCGGGACCCAGCCCCGCATCGCCTCCGCCCTGCTGACCACCCTGGGGCTGATCGAGCTGGCCTTCCGGAACACCGACCGGTCGCGGGAGCTGCTCGAGCGCGCGCTCGCGCTGCGCGGCGAGGCCGGTCCCGCGGCCCTCGGCGAGTCCTGGCACAACCTCGGACGGCTCCACACCGTGCGCCGGGACTTCCCCGCGGCCCTGCTCGCCTACGAGCGCAGCCTCGACCTGCGGCGAACCGCCCACGGGGCCCTGCACACCGACGTGGCGATGACCCACCAGCACCTGGGTTCGGTCCGGCGTCGACTCGGCGACTTCCCCGGGGCGCGGGCGGAGTTCGAGACCGCCGAGTCGATCTGGCTGCAGCTGCACGGCGAGCGCAGCGAGCAGCTCGCGGGGCTGATCAACAACCGCGCGTGGATCATGATCGACCTGGCCACCTCCGCCGAGGGGGACGAACCCCTCCGCGAGGCGTACCTCGAGGAGGCCCTCACCCACCTCCTGGACTCGAGCAACCTCATCCGCTCGATGGTCTCGCCCAACGACTACCGGGTGGGCCTCTCCGAACGCTCGATCGGCAAGGTCCTCGCCGGCCTCGGGAAGAACCGCCAGGCGGTGGAGCGTTTCGACGAGTCGATCCGGATCCTCTCCTCCCGGATGGGCGACGAGTTCGACTCCGTCCAGGAGGCGAAGCTCCTGCGCGCCCGGTGCCGGATGGACCTGGGGTTCGAGGACCCCGATCTCTTCGAGGCCACCTGCTCGGAAGTGGAGTCGATCGCGCGGGAACGGGAACGGCGTGGACGCCGGTACGGCGCCCCCGCACCATGGCTCGCCTCCGCCCGGGCATGGGGTCTGCTCTCGGAGCTCAACCGGCAGGGGGGTCACGAGGCGGAGGCCGGGCGCGCCGCCGCCGCCGAGGCGGCCGCGGTCGAGGAGGCCGGACGCCTCCGCACCGACGTCCCGGCCGGGACCGCCTCCACCGGTTGAACGCGATCAGTCCCGACTCAGGGGCAGGACTGGCCCCATCGCGCCAGCAGGAGTGCGAGGTCCGCTCCGTTCACCTTGCCATTGCCATCGAGGTCCGGGCACCCGTCGGTCTCCCAGGCGTTCAGGAGCAGGCTCAGGTCGGATCCGTTGACCAGGTTGTCCCCGTCGAGGTCCTCCCGGCAGGTCTCGTTGCAGAGCGTGCCGCACAGCTGGGAGGCGATCGAGACGCAGGTCTGGTCCCACTCGACCTCGCAGCAGCGGGGGTTCTCCGCGCAGGTCAGGGCGCAGCAGGCGGGATCCGAGCAGAACGGCTGGGTGGCGACCGAGTCGCAGGGACCGGTGTTCGGGGCCCCGCATCCCGCCAGGCCGTCCACGCACACCAGCTTGGAGATCAACACGCAGTTCGCGTCCCAGCTGACCTCGCAGCAGAGCGGGTCGATCGCGCAGACCGACTCGCAGCACTCGAAGTTGCTGCAGAACGGGAACGGGTTGGGCAGGTCGCAGGGACCGCTGTTGGGGGAACCGCAGCCGTCGGGCACCGGTCCCACCGCGGTGAGGGAGATCAGGTAGTCCCCGTACTCGTCGCTCGGCAGGGGCTGGTCCCAGCCCCCGATCCGACCGACCGACTCGGAGATCGGCCCCACCACGTCGGTGGGGTTGGGTCCGAAGTCGAACATGGGATTCCCGTTGACGTCGAGGGGGCGAGCGCTGGCCCCGGAGATCGCGATGAAGATGACCCCCGGATCCCGGATCTCGAAGTCCCCGTTGGTGGACTGGTTGCCCACCGCGGAACCCACGAGCCCCTGCTCCCCGACCACGTTCGCGAGCAGCGGTCGCCCGAGGACGTCGAAGACCGTGAGCAGCGAGTCGAACTCGGTGAAGCCCTCCGGCTGCAGGGTGGAGATCCTGAACTTGCCGGGGGCCCTGATCACGACCTTGTACATGTCCTGGTAGTCGCCGTTCTCGATCCCGGAGAAGGTGCCCACCGCGGTCGGCCCCTTCAGGCACCCGCGGATGGTCTTGACCTCCTGGATCGAGGCGTATCGCACCACCTGGGCGGTGGAAGGCTTGCTCCCGCTGTCCTGGCTGCAGTCGCCGTCCCAGTCGGGGCCCAGCGTCGCGCTGGCGCCCGGGAGCGTGAGGGTGATCGCCACGAACGGCAGCAGGCCGAACACGGTTGCGAGTCGATGATGGAACATGTCTTCTCCAGCGTCAGTTGGCCGTCCTCATTCTGCGGCTGGCTCCCGGCGATTCCCAGTCGAATCTTGCAACTCCCTGGAAAACCTCGACCAGGCACCCCCCAGCGGGGTCAAATCGCCTCCCCGGGCGGACTATCGGCCGGTGCTCAGCGTGACTCGACCAGCCGTGCCAGCGCCTCGACCCGTTGCGAGATCGCTCGCGACGCCTCCGGCACCGATCCGGTGGCGCCGGAGTTCGCCAGCCGTTCGCGCAGCTCGCGGATCCGTTCCTCGAGTTCCGGCAGGGTCGCCCGGATCGCCTCCAGCTCGCGGACCTCCTCGGTCCGTCCCGCGGCCGCGGCGGCCCGGAGGGCCTCGGGCAGTCCCCGGGATTCGAGCAGGCGGAGCCCGCTCGACGCGTCGTCGAGGAGGACGGTGGCCTCGCCCGCGGCGGCCCCCTGGTCGAAGACGATGCGGGGTGCGTCCGTCGGGACCTCGCCGCGCCGCCCATCGGTCGCCCCCGCCAGCCACGCGACCGCCCCCCCGACCACCAGCAGGCCGGGGACCACGAACCAGCCCGGCGGGGTCGCGCGGGCCCCCGGCGGGCGCCGCCAGGGGAGCATTAGGAGCAGCGATCCCGTGCCCACCACCAGCGCGGGGACCGGACGGCCCTCGCGCAGCAGGACCAGGCCGCCCACCGCCAGCAGGCAGGTCGCCACCCACCGCATCGGGGTGGGGGGGGACGCGGACGCCCGGTCGGTGGCGGCGGCGACCACCAGGAAGCAGCCGCCGGCGAGGCAGGAGATCGTCCAGATCATCGATCGCTCCGGTCAGTCACCCTCGGGGGGCGCCAGCTTCCGGAGTCCCTTGGCCTCCAGGAACTGGCAGGCGAGTGCCTCGTAGATCGAGGGCTTGCAGATCATGTTCGCGATCCACGCGGCGATCAGCGCGGCGAACATGAGGGGGAGGATCATCCCGTACGCGCCGGTCATCTCGAACATGATGGTGAACACCGTGATCGGGCTCTGCACCACCCCGGTGAAGTACGCGCACATGAAGATCATCATCACCTCCGGCAGGCCGATCCCGGGGG
>MDTG01410043.1_pt1 | contig 18111 bp, 16 predicted proteins | sample 811421 | NCBI WGS metagenome assembly MDTG01 (sample SAMN05326645, study PRJNA326480) | marine metagenome | isolation source: seawater | place: Pacific Ocean: South East | collected 2011 | reverse complement strand
TGAATGATTATGATAATAAGTACATTCATACATTTAGAAATCACAACGGCAGGATTAATACTTCAATTTTAAATAAATATAGTTTAGAGGACATAATTGATATAGATTCATCAGAGGAGATTCCACTATTATCGATTGAACAATCCAGAAATCAATTCTTTGTTCCATTATTAATAATTCTATTGATTATTATTATCAATCTACTATATAAAGCGTTTAATACAAATGCAAAAAACAAAATATCAAATAATAAAATGTTTAATTTCGAAAATAATGAGCTTTTCTTTCTGGAAACAAAAATTAATCTTGACAATAATTCCTTAGAAATATTAAAAATGCTTTCAGAAAATGATCAAATTACAAGTAATGACATTGTGGCAAAACTTGTCGATAATGGATTATCTTATGACTATGCATCTAAAGTCAAAAATAAGATTATTGAATCCTTAAATGAGAAGTTTGAGTTTATAACTAATTCTTCAGAATCATTTATAAATATCAGTAAGAGCTCCAGAGATAAAAGAATTCAGATACTTAGCCTTTTGAAAAACTAATGTTTCTTCTATACATATATTCGAAGAAGGCATACCAAAATAAACTTATTAATATATATATAATAGTAAGCTCCTTTGAATTAAAATTTTGTTCAATTAAAAAGATTGCTATACAATTAAACCAATTAATAACGGTTAAAAACAATGAAGTTCTTAGATGAGACATCCCATTATCTAATAAAATGTGATGTAAATGATTTCTATCTGCAGTAAAAGGAGATTTTTTATTTAACAACCTTACTAACATTACTCTCAAAGTATCCAATACAGGAATCGAAATCATAGAAATTGCTATAACAGGAATATTCTCAAGCCGAATAGAAAAAACATTAGCTAATTTTGAAGTTGGTGCACTGGTTATATAGGTGATTAGGAATGTTGCAATCCAAAACCCGATAAACAAAGACCCAGCATCGCCTACAAAAAGTTTTTTTCCCTTTGAAAAATTATACCTAAGAAATATTATACTAGAGCCAATTATAATCGCAGATACTGAAGTAAGAGTATAAAATTCATTTATATTATTATTATATAACAAAGAAATAAAGAAAAAAATTGAAAAGATTGCTAAATATCCATCAATTCCATCGGTTAGATTAATAGCATTCATAATAGATAAATAAACGAAGGAAGTAAATATTAATCCAGGAATAAACCCAATTTGATGTATTCCCAAAAAACCATTTAAATTTTGAATGACAGGCAATGTTGCATTTGAATATAAAAGCATTAAAATCAAAAAAGTAAGTACTATATATTTATTAAATGGGGAAATGTCAATAAAATCATCATAGAAGCCAAGTATTGATATAAGAATGGATGTTCCAATAATGGGGCTAAAATTAGAAAATTGTACAAAATCTAAATTATCCAAAATTACAGCAGCCACCATCAGAACAGCGGCGTAAACCACACCTCCACCAGTGAATACATATCCTTTATGGGCTGCCCTAGAATTGGAAGATTTTGTTAAATTATATCTGTTTGCGAAAGATATATATTTTTGAAATATAAACCTGGAAAGAACTATAGTTGCAATTACCAATCCTATGTAATAAATAAAAAACGGAAACTCTGAATTCATAATTCAAATTTAATAATTTATATAGTGTATAATATAATGTCTTTAAAATTCTTTAATATTTAACATAATTATAATAATTTGGATATATGCTTTTTAATCTGCTAAAATCTAAACCAACTTTGAAAGAGCTAATTCCAAATGGGTTTGTCGATATTCATTCCCACATACTACCTAGCATAGATGACGGTGCTAAAACTCTTGAAGAATCAATATTGCTATTAAAAGAATTAAAAAAAATAGGATTTTCAAAAATATATGGCACCCCACACACTTATCCAGGTTTATATGAAAATACAACCAAAAGCATAAAAAATAGCTTTGATAAATTGAAAAGTGTTATTAACGATTCATTAATAATCGATTATGCATCAGAATATCTTCTTAACAATAAATTGATAGAGAGTGCTAATGAAAAAAAACTACTTACTATAAGCGATAATTTTTTACTTGTCGAATTTAATTTCATAAATATGCCGCTAGATTTTCATGAAATTATTTTCAACCTTCAAACAAATGATATTTCTATAATCTTAGCACACCCTGAAAGATATACTTTTCTACATGATGACTTTAATAAATACTACACATTAAAAAAACTTGGTGTATATTTTCAATTGAATTTACTTTCAGTGGTTGGTTACTATGGACCTAAAATCCTTAAAGTAAGTGATAAATTATTAAAAAATAATATGATAGATTTCGTAGGAAGTGATGTTCATAATTTAAATCACATTAAAAATTTTAGCAGAAAAATTAAAATAAATGAGAAAGAACAATTCTTAAATGCAATTGAAAATAACTTAAACTATTTTAAATAAGGTCTATTGAAAAATTCATTAATCTCAGTCTTCATTATAGCTATAACCATAGCCATAATTATATGAGTAAGAATATCCATAACCATATCCGTATCCATATAGTGAGCTTATTCCAACAGAATTAAGCACTAAATTTGCTGAAACTATTTTACCTTGTTTATTAAAATCATAAATAGTATTGGTTATCTCTTTGGTTGTAAAATTTGACCTTACAACGTAAATAGACTGATCTATAAATTTATTTAATTGAATTGTATCAGCAACCAGAAGGAAAGGAGCTGAATCGATGACAATAAAATCGTATTCTTTTTTTGCATCATCAATTAGTGATGCAAATCTATCAGATTCTAATAGTTCCTTTGGATTTGGCGGAATTGAACCAGAAATCATAATATCCAGATCTTGGTGTTTAATGATTAAATCTTTCCAATTTAGATTATCTCTAAAGAGATAATCTGATAAACCAGATTTTTCTTTTTGAACACCCAAATGTTTATGAATTTGTGGATTTCTGAGGTCAGCTCCTATTAGCAGAACTTTGGATTCATTTCTCAATGATAAGATTTTAGATAAGCCAACAGAAATTAAAGTTTTACCTTCACCTTTTATTGATGAAGTAACAAGCAAAATATTTGATTTTTTTGACTTTTTATCCAATCTGTAGTTTAGATTTGCCTCAATCATTCTAAGACTCTCAGCATAATTGCCTCTTGGATTATTATTTATCATTTCCAAAGCTGAAAAATTATCATTATTTTTAGCTTCTTTTAAAAATGGGACCTCTGAAAGTATAGGAATATCGTATTTCAAAAGATCTTCCCTGATATGAATTTTGTTGTCAAGATAAAAAATTAATGAAAGAGCAATAAAAGGAATAAAAAGACCTAAAAAAACACATAGTAATAAAGTTTGAATTTTTTGAGGAGAAATTGGATATGGTGTGTTTCTTGCTTTATCAATAATTTTAAGAGTTGGCTTAACAACTGCAAAATTTATTGATGCCTCTTCCTTTTTTTGTAATAAAAGCAAATATAAAGCTTCTTTAACTTCTAATTCACGGTCAATAGACCTTAATATTTTTTCATACTCAGGAATACTTTTGAATTGAGATTCAAATTCTCTTTCTTTTATGGTTAACTTTTCCATATTTAAGTTTAGACTTGTTGAATAATTATCAACTGAACTTAAGATATTAGAATAAAACTTATCAATTTGAGAATTTATATTCCTGATGTAAATATTATTTAACCCAGCACCGGTTGATAAAAATCTATCCCTGTCAGAAATTAGTAAATTATATTGGGCTATTAGATCATTAATTGCAGAGTTGTTTAGCCCAAAGTTGACCGGAAGTAGCTTATTCTTATCCTCTAATTCATTTCTAAGCAAATCCAACAAATCCAGTTGAGATTTTACCTCAAATAATTCAGAATCATAATTAAATTGCTGGGTAATATTTACCGAAGCATCATTAGAGATATCAGACAAATTATTGGATTCTTTATATTCTTTTTTTTGGTTTTCTATTAATTCAAGTTCTTTCAGTAAAAAAACTTTTCTTTCATCGACAAATTCAATAGTCCTTTTGTACTCTAATTGTCTATCATAGATTCCATCGATATCAAATTCATTTACTAAGGTGTTTAAATAATCATTAGCGACCAGTGGGTTATGATATTTTAAACTTAAAATTAACTGATCACTGTTTGTGTAATTTGAGGTTTTGTTAGTGGTTTGGTCAACAACTAGCAATGATTGGAAATGATAAACTATTTCATCAAAGGGATGAAAAATCAACCTTCTGTTTTCTAATTGATCTTCAGTCAATGAATTAAAATCAACTTCTAAATTAAAAGGAAGTGAATGATTGCTATTAAAAGTTGAGTAACCTTTAAAATCATGTTTCTCAACTAAATTCATTTCCACATCATACTCAAAAATTTTAAAACCAGTATCGTCAAACTTAAAATCAAAGACTAACTTATTTTGAACCAAATCAGTATTAATTAAAAAATCTATATTAAAGTTTTCAAAAAACTGAGATGAATGTTTTTCATTTGTTCTAATTTCACCCACAGAATAATACTTTACGTTGGCCTTATTTGAGCTAACTACATTTCTGTTAATTCTATATGAATTTAATCTACCAATTTCATTTTCTAAATTTACCATCGAACGATTAAATATTGTCATTGCGGTGGGCAATGCCATTTCAGAATCTTGTGCAGGATCTATAATTTCAATGACTGTATTCGAGGAATATTGATACTCTGCATAATTAAGATAAAATACACCTACAAGCAAAAAAATAAGAATTGACGCTAAAAATAACTTCCAATAGGAAATAAACCTAAGTATTTCCTGTTTTGCATTAAGTTGTCCGCGATTGGCCTGTTCATTCATAGTTAAAATATTTATCTGTTGATCACTATAATAGAGGATAACAAAAATGACAGAAGACTTAGAAGGGTCCCTGAATTACCTATAATTCCGGCATTCTTAATCCGGGTTGTATTAGGGTTAACTATAATGACATCTCCAGGAAAGATCTGAAAGGATTTGCTTGTCATAAATTCTGAATTTGTAAGATCTAGGTTAAAAATATGATTTTTTTCATCGGACATTTTTCTGATGAGTTTAATACTTCTTCTTTCGCCATTGATGGTTAAATCTCCAGCCATACCTATTGCTTCAAATATTGTTAATGAATTTTTATCAAAAAAGAACTTTCCAGGATTATTTACTTCCCCAATGATAGTAAAACTCTGATTTAATATTTTTATGTCAACAGATGGATTGGTTAAAATACCTAGTTCAACGAGCTTAGACTGAAATAAATCTACAGTGGCATTAATTGATAAACCATCAACTTTAACTCTACCAATGTAAGGATAATTTATAAAACCATTTATATCAACAGCATAACCCTTATAAATTAGGGTTTCTCTGGTTTGGTTACTGATTTGCGTATTAGTAGAATTACTTGGGGAAAACATTTGTAATGTTTCAGGGTTGTCGGCGATAACTTTTATATTCAATATATCTCCATGACCAATTAAATAGTCTTCAATTAAATTTTCAAAAGAATCATTATTGGTTACATCTTGAATGTATAAGACATCTTTTTTGGATGAACATGATCCAAAAAATAGAATAATGGTAAATAATAATATAAGATAATAAGGTTTACTCACTTAAAAAATTTTACCAAAAGTAAAGATTAATATTTTATTAATCAAAAATAAAAATTCGAAAGTAAATCTGATCGAAATCTTCAAAATTAAATATCTAATTAGAATTATTCTAAAAATTAGATTTCAATTTAATAAAGGATTAAAAGAAAATTGAAACTATTAATCTGTAAAATAAAAATATTATTTCCAAGAAGAAAGATCTACAGACAAAATTTTTTCAATTTTTCTAATATCAGATTTGAAATATTTTGTTAGCTGAATTCTAGTTGAATATGATATTTTATCTTTCTCAAACATATATTTAGCAAAAAACTCAAGATATTTTCTGTTAAAAAATTTCAAAACATACTTTCTAATCACAAAAATAAAACCTGACCTATTAGATAAAATCTTAAAAAATAAATTTTTTGGCTTTCCTGAAACACTAAATCTCGCTGATGTGGAAATCTTTATATTATTATCTACTTCAAGAAAAGAAAAAACACTTTTCAATACGTTGTCAGTATTTAAATCCAAATCTTCATTTAAAATAACCATTACATTTGAAAATTCTTTTTTAAAAGCTGAAATTCCATCGCTGTAAAGACCTCCATTTTTGTAATGCCACATCCAATCATAATTTTCTTCAATTCTCGATTTTTCATACTCTAACCCTTTCTCAAAGCTTAAGTTTTCCCTGGAATCCCTAACAAGGTTATTATATGCTGAGAATGCTCTTTCTACAGGATTTCTTATACAAATAATAATTTTAACATCGCCTAATTCTTTTTTTATGTTTGGTATCGCATTTTTGTAAAAATAGAAATAATCAGAACTAGCCTCTCCAATGAGACATGACGAATCAAGCTTAGAAAATAGGTTAAAATATTTATTTTTATTTTTTATAATTTCTTTCTCAACTATTTTATCTCCAGGTCCATTAAGCGGAAATTTACGGTTTATAGAGCTAAAAAACTTCGGCTCTTTTTTGAATGGCATTATGATTTCTGGATGCTGCTGTAGATAATTGTATAAGGAAGTAGTTCCACACCTAGCAACACCAACAATAATAAAATCGATTTTTCTCACTAATACGTTTATGGATAGGCCAAATATAATAATTAAAGCTTTTGATTAGTAGTTAATTTAATTTTTGTAAATTTTAGCAGGTTAAAACGTTTCTTATATTTAAATGAAAGACACATATGAATTTAATTTTTTAATAAAATTATTGTTTACAAATAATAAAATTACAGTATCAGAATTAAAAAGTTTAGATTATGAAGTTTTAACCAAAATTGCCAGTAACCAACTGGTTATTCCTACATTATTCTTAAAACTCAAATCAAGAAAGTTACTTAAACATATCCCACCAGAATTCAATAACTATTTACAGGAAATATATAAATTAAATTTAAATAGAAATAGAACTTTAATAAAAGAAGCAAACGAAATTTCTATTCTGCTAAATAAAAAAAACATTGAACATGTATTTATCAAAGGAACAGCTCTTGTTTTTGATGGAATTTATGATGATATTTCTGAAAGAATGATTAATGATATTGATTTTTTGATAAATAAAAAAGATATACAAGCCGTTGAGGAGATTTTTCAAAAAAAAGGCTATTTTAAAAAAAAAGATGAGAATTTTATTTTCAAAAGACATCTAGTTAGAAGAATCAACAAAAAAAAATTATTTGCGCTTGAACCTCACGTAAAGTTATTAGAATCTAAAGAAAAGTTGTTAAATGAATCAAACGTATTAAAATTTAAATTACAAAAAAAAATATTTATTCCAAATCCAATTTATAACTTGATATATAATATTTATAGTTTTCAAATAAATGACAATGGGTCATTACTTCTAAATTATAATTTGAGAAATTTTTACGATAGTTTTTTATTAATTAAAATAAATAATATTAAAATTAATAATATTGAAATGAATAATGAAGTGTCAAATTATTTTAATGTTTTAAATGATTTAAATATAAAATTATTTGAATTTGAAAAATTTAAATTTAATTGGTTAACCAGACTTAGGCTAAAACTTAGAAGAAAATCAAATTGGTTTAAGAAAATTGATATTAAAATATGTTTAATTATTATCAGCTATAAAATTCTATTTAAACAATTTTGTTCCTTTATTTTAAACAAAAATTATAGGTTAAAAAAGTTAAATGTAATTTTAAAATTTAAAAGAAAATAGTTTGATGGTTGGGTATCTAAAAAAATATTTAATCATACTTTTTAAATTGTAGAAAAAGTGTTTAGAAAAAAGAATTCTTCCGTCTCTACTTGCTAAATGAGTTATATAAAATTCTGGATTATAATCAATGATAAAACCTTTATTTTTTAACCTCCTACATACATCTATATCTTCATAATACATAAAAAATGTTTCATCAAAACCTCCAATGTTCTTAAAAACAGATGATTTAAATGCCATAAAGGCCCCTCCAATCCAATCGGGATTTGAATGAGTAAAAAAATCATTCTCAAAGAGCTTAATTCTAAAAAAAAACGAAATTATAGGGTCAAAAAGTGCAGGAAATGATCTATTATGTGATGAAAATTTTGTAAAATCTAATGACTCATAAACTCTGACACCAAAAAGTGATGGGCTTTTTTCATAATAATAGTTTATTATTCCTTTAAAATTTGTTTTCGATATAATTACATCAGGGTTTAGGATTATGAATGGATCATTTTTTTTTGGAGATAGAATTTCAAAGTTTAAATTATGATTAGCGCCATAACCCCTTAAATTACCATCAAAATAGTAATTGATTTTATTAGATTTACACCAACTTTTAAGTTCTTCTTGTCCAAAATTGTCAACTATCCCAATTATAATTCTGTAACCCATAATTATTTTGGGGAAATTGTAAAAGTTTACTTTTATATCATCAAAAGATTTATGTGAAACAATAGAAATATAAACAGACTTGTTACTAATCATAATATTGATTTAGATCTTTCATAGTTATAATTTTCAACCTACCCTCATCAGAGTATTTCTTCGAAATTTTTAAAAACCACTCTAATAATTGAAAATGAGATTCTTCTCTGAATGTTAAATCATATGGGTGAGTCCATAAGTGAAAAATTTTATTTTTTCTGATTGCCTTTTGAAGGCCTAAAAATAACTTAATTTTTAAAATCCAAAAAGGAATATATTTTCTGTATCCAAAAGGAACTTTAGCAAAGTGTAAGTTACCATTAGTTTCAATTAATCCATCACTATTTTTTGGTAAAGAAACACTTGGGGAAATTGGCAAAATATTATCTATAAACTTTAGTATTTTTCTAAAAATTCCTTTAAAAGAATTATACCATTTATACTCCTCACCTCTAAAAACTTTAAACTTGAATTGTCTGAGAATTTCAAAATGTCCAGAAATATTTTGAGGAAAAACAAATGAAATCGGACTTATCTTATGATTAATAAACACAGAGTTATTATTACTAAAGTCTTCGGCTGCTAACTCATTATCTGCATAAAAATTTCTCCTTCCTGGACCAAAAGTAATATGAGAATATGAATGGGATCCAATATCGTGTTTTTTTGAGAAACATCTAATATCATTTATTAAGTTTTTATAAGAGTAGATATCACTATTTTCGTTCAAATAATTTTGACAGATTTTATCATTTTTGTAAAAAAAATCAATCTCTTTTTCTTGGACATTTTCAATCAGTTTACCAACAATTGCCCAAGTTACTGAAATATCATATTTTTTGAATAGTGCTAAAAGCCTCTTTATCACTGGTTTTGTTTTGTAAAATAAAGAATCAAAAATCTTTCTTTCATTATCTGCCAAATGACCCAAGGCTAATTCAGTGTCAAGAGATATGATTAGTATTCCTTTATTAAATCTTTTCATATTCAAGTTTATTTATTAAAGAACCGAGTACATTATTTATTTCAGTTATTTCAGATTTTTTCAGTCTATTAATGCTTGATGAATTATAATTTATAATTTTAAACTTTGCCTTGTTTACTTCAATTAAATTTTTTTCGAATTTAATTTGATTTGATGATATTTCTAAAAAATCAAAAACATCTAACATTACTTTACTTGGGGACATACAAAGGTCTTCATACTTTATCAATTTAAAATATTTTAATTTATTACTAAATTTTAATATTTCTTCATTTGCTAATTTATACTGTTTTGCTAAGTCTGAAAATGAATACTTATTTTTACCATATATTTCCTTGGCTTTGTCTACAGGTCTTGATTTTCTTGACATTCCTTCACAACACGCGTATGGGTTTCTCGTTATAGCAAGAAATTTAATATTTTCACAATTATTAATAAACCATTGTATTCTTGTAATGTTTGAAATTGTTTTATCCATAAAAAAGATAGTCTTACTGGATTTGACCCAAACCGGAGAAATGTCGTAAATAAATTTAATGAAATTGGATCTACCTAAATTTTTGGAACCTATTTTATCTTCACAAAAAATCCAATTTCTCTGCCAGCCAAATTCTTCATCAGGTCTCTTAACCTGAGTTGAATACAAAACAGATTCATCCGGAAGAAAGGCTATTTCTTGAGCATTAGAAAGAATATTCTTTAATAAAGTTGATCCGCTATTGTAATTGCTTAAAATAATGATCCAATTTTTTATGTTTGGTTCACTAGAAAAAAATCTTATAAATATTTTAATTAAGGGGTACATTAAAATAAAGGAATAAAATCTAAGAAATAGTCTCCGAAAAAATGTTCCTTTATCTTTCTTATAAAATTTTTTTAATCTTGTAATCATACTAAAACATTAAATTTTCCATTTTTGAAGATTAATTGAAAGTAATTTTTCTAAAGATCTTATATCATCGATAAAAAACTTTTGAGCTTCTCTATATTCAAACTGGCTAGGTTTTTTAGTCTTTCTTTTTTTTAAATTAAGATTCTTCAAAAATTTAACAATATTTATAAAACCTATTTTTTTTAGGCACTTTCTTAAAAAATATAAATTTGGGTTTTTAAGAAAAATATTTGCTTTTCCAATAATTCTGCTAAAGAAACTAAATCTACTAGCTTTACCGATGTTAACTTTTTTAAAATCAAATTTTGAATTTAACTTATTTTTTTTACCTAAAAATTTAAATAAATCTTCCAAGTGCATTTGAGGATTTTCGAAAAAATCGTCATAAATAAATATTTTTATCTGATGATTTTTGAAGATTTTAAAAAAAGGATGTAAGTTTTTGAAATATAAACTTTCCCCTACGTATTTTCTTGTATTAGAATTCAATGCTTTAATAAATGAAGTTGAATTTTCAACCCCGTTTTGCCGGGCATAAAGAAATTGGGAATATGCCCTTTCCACGGGGTTTCTTAAAATTGCAAATAATTTAATCTCAGGGTTGTAATCATATATTTTTTTTGAAGAACTATCAAAATTAAAATAACAAGGAGTTAATTCACCGCAAATTTGATTATTGGATAGTCCCTCTTCAAAAAATTTGTTATACCATTCGTGAGAATAATTAAAATTAATATTTCTAGTAACATAATCTTGAGGGATAAACTCGTTAAAATAATTAACTTCTTTAATTGATGGTATATAAAATTCTGAATCATTTTTTAGGATACTGGAGATAAAAGTGGTTCCAGATTTAGAAGCACCAATACATATAAAATCAATTTTTTTATTTTTTGTAAGCATTATTAAAAATTAATATCAAAGTTCTTTTTTAAATTATTTAATTCGTCCTGAAAAGTTTTTTCTAAAAAAGTTTGGTCAAGTTTAGAAATATTAATTTTATCATTTTTAGATTTATAATTTAAGTTCAATAAAAAGTTCATAATTTTAACTCTGATTTTAACAGGAATTTTTTTCCAAAATCTGTTTAACTGGGTATTTTTTATTAATCTATATCTGTTTAAAAAAGGATTTTGAGCAGTCTTGCCTTTGTTAACGACTTTATCAACATGGATTTTCACTCCTTCAGATTTAAGCTCCATAAATTTAAAAATAGTACTAACTGATGATTTTGGGTTACTTTTGAGCATTTCAAAATTTATAATAATTACATTTTCTTTTTTAAAAATCTTATAAATATTTTTCAAATGTTTTGAGTAATTACTTAAATCAATATAATTACAACTTCTATTTCTTATACTATCATCTTGGTATCTGTTATTTTCCCTTATGGCCTGACTAAAATTTTTATTTAATTCTAACCCCCTGGACAAGCAATAGTAATACGCAGAAATTACCCTATCAATTGGATGTCTTAATACCACAATAATTTTAATTTTCGGGTTATGTTTCTTTAATCTTTTTAGGGCGGTAACAGACGAAAAAACACCGACATTTTTGGCTAATTTATGATTATCAGTGTTGATTTTATTTCCATAATGTTCTTTTATCCAAGAATTAAAATTTTTATTATCACTAAAGTATGGATCATGAAAATAAGAGAATTCGTGAGTATAATGGGTGTCTATATTTGGATGTTGAGATAAAAGATATTTTAAATAAGTTGTGCCTGCTTTCTGAACTCCAATTATAAATGTATCAATTTTCATATTTTTATTTCTTAATAGTTATAATATTAAATTTTGATATAACCCATACTAGTAAAATAATTTCAAAACTATTAATCAAAAATTGAGTAAAAGACCCTCCTGCTAGTTTAATTGTTAATTCAATTAAAAAAGCAGAATATATTACTAGATAGTAGGGATTAATATTTTTTGGGTTGGCTGACTTAAATATTTTGATGAATTTTTTGTGAAAACTTGAACAAAAAGAACCCCAAATGAAGGATAGAATCATAATCCCAATTATTCCAAAATTCCAATATGCCTCAGCTACAAAACCTGGTGGAACACCCCCGCCAATATTATTAATTGAACCTGTTGGCATAATCTCTTTTCGCACAATTAGACCTGGGTTTATCGTTGGCTTATCTTTCCATATAATTCTTGGAACTGGAGCAAACAACCAACTAGCATATGTTGTTCCTAATTTAAACTGATTTGCATCAGTGTGACTGATAATTACACCCGTTTTAGCCACCCCAAATAGATTATTATTTCCAACTATCTCTTCGATAAAAGAACTTTCATATTTATAATTACCCCTAAGCTGAATAATTGAATTAGCAATAAATAGAAAAATAAAAGATGATATAAATATCGTTTTAATTGGTAAACCTCTTAAAATAGTTATAATTATAAATGAGGAAAGTAAAATAAATAAAATCTCAGTTCTACTACTAACTATAATCGCATAAATTATAACAAAAAGTATGGATAAAACAGACAAGACATATGTAATCACTCTTTTGGAATTTTTTAAATTAGAAGCTAAATAAGCTAATGATAATAAAAATGAGTATTTTACAATACTTATAATTACCCTTAAATACGAGAAAGCATTTCTTTGTCCAGTTTCATCAAAAACTCTTCTTTTTTCAGAAATATCATCAGCACCAATTTGACTTAAACCAACTTGAGAAAGAAGTAGGGACAATGCTAGGAACCCTATAGTTAAAGATATAATTAAAACTAAATCTAGTCTGATTTGATTAAATTTATATTGATAATTTCCGATAATTTTTAGATTTCGGAATTTTAAAATATTAAACCGATAACCAATTATAAATAAAATGGCAAATAAATTTATGTACATAATTGGGCTAAATAAGTCATCAGCGTTTTGATTATATAGTATTTCTTTTTTTTTTATGTTATTGCCAAAAGATGAGCTTGTTAGCCACAAGGTTCTTATTGTAGTTCCAAAAAAAATAGAGAGAGAAATAAAATTTATTGGATTTAATAAACTAAACTTTGATTTTAAATTTTTAGACGAAACCATTAAAAGTAATAAAACAGGTAATGCTGAAAATATTCTTAAAGACGCATAGTTTGTGTCAAAATATAATAAGTTGTATACAGAATAAAACAGCATCAAAAAAATTAATAGAATTTGTGCGATATTCATTTTAAATTTTCATTATAAAAGTTTGTATACATGTTAATTATTCTTTGCTGACAAAACTCATTTAAAACCATTTTTCTTGAATTTTTAGAAAATTTAATATAACTTTTTTTATCTAAAAAACTCATAATTTGACTTTCTGATTTCTTTAGGTCGTTATTATAAAATATCTGCCCAGAATCATATTTTTCTAAAAATAATTTAACATCACCTACGTCTGTACAAAGAATAGGTATTCCAAAAGACGCAGCTTCCCATACAGAAATTGGAGAAGCTTCAGCCTGTGAATTTAAAATAAATATGTCTTTATTTGATAAAAACTCAAATACAGATGTATGTTTGTCGATAAAAATAAAATTATGTAGACTTTTTTGATTGATCAAATTTATTATTTCATTATAATACTCTAAATTACTATGATATACTTTACCTTTTAAGTATAATCTAAAAATATAATTATTGTTTTGTTTATTCATATAATCAATTAAGTCAATAAGATATTTTTGGCCTTTTCCTTTATGAAAATTAGCAACAGAGCAAATCTTAATAATATTTTTATTTTCAATTGACTTATGATCGCTAATAAAATTGAAAATTTTTGTATCAACAGGTGATTGAATAATTTCAATCTTTGATAAATTATCAGACTCAAAGAAAACTTTTTTTGTTAGATTACTGACACATACATATGAGCCTTTGTGTATTTTTTTTACCAATTTAAAAACGGGTTTAAATGATTGGTTTAATACACTTGAATGTATTTGCCATATAACTGGAATTCCTAAAATTCTACCGGCAATTACACCCTTAATGTCCAAAAAGGTATGATTATGAATTAGATCAACTCTTTCTGACTTCAAAATCTTTATAATTGTAAATAATTCTTTGATAAAATTGATTAGATATTTTATAAGAAGTAAAAATTTAAATCTTATTCGGGTTAAATTCAAAAAATAGTGTCTAATCTTTAGATGATTTAACTCATTTCTAAATTGATTAGAATCTTCATTACCTGAAATTACAATGAACTCATAATTATTCTTATTTTGACAAATAGAGCTAATGGTTCTATTAGGCCCCCCGTATCTACCTGCCTCAATTATATGTGCTATTTTTTTCATTTAAATTTTAGGTATTATTTTAATTCCAAGTAGTTTGTTACAATATCTAGAGAGTGAAATATTTTTAATTAATACTGAAAGTAATACACTAAAAGCGACACCCTCAATTGAAAAAATAGGAGTTAATAAAGACATTGAAATTAACAATATAATAGCTGAAAGTATATTAATATTTTTAACCACTTTTTCGTAATTACAAATCTGTAAGCTGAGACCAACTGGGCCAAAAGCAGCATTAATCATCGTTGAAACAACTAATATTTTTAAGGTTATACTTGCACTGACGTATTCTTGACCAAAAAAACCGAGTAAAAAATCTGAATAAAAAAACATTAAGAAAAACAAAGGCAAACAGGCCAAGCATATAAAAAAGAGGACTTTATTGATAAATATCATTAATGATTTTGTATCTCCCTTAACATAATAAGAAGAAATGTAGGGAACTATTAAAATATTTGAAGTTTGAAGAATCAAACTAATAACAAATGAAATTTGAGTAGCAATTGTAAATAAAGCAGCGTTTTCTTTTAATGAAAAAATTCCTAGGATTATTGTAGGAGACCATCTGATGATTTGTTCAAAAATTCGGGAAATATAGAATTGGTTTTTACTAAATTTAAAATCCTTTACAATAATATTTGAAATATTATTTCGAAATTTTGGTAGATACTGTTTATAAAAAGCAATAATTAGAACAATCCCAAATACAAATACTATTAAACATGAAATAAGATAATAAAGGGGGATAATTTGAATAAAATTATAGTCTAAAAATAAGATAAGAATTACAGTAATTAATGTGATTAACAATTTCCAAAATAAAATAGAAAGATTTGGGTGTTTTGTTGCTTTAAAAAACTCTGAAAAACTCAAGATTATTGCTAAAAATGGTATTGAAACAATGAAGGTCAAAATCATATTATTTTCAATTTCTGAAATATTATTCAATGGAAAATAAAAAAAAACAACAAACAATATTATACAAATTATAAGTATAATAAAAATTTGTTTTTTTACGGCGAACACAAGAAAATTTAATAAATTTTGATTTTCATAATTTGAGTAAAAATGAGAAGATATTTTCAGTATTGCTTTTGGAATACCAAAAGAAAGTACTATTATCAAAAGATTAAAAATTGAAAATAGTGTGTTAAAAATACCTACATCTTCAATTGAAAAATTTTTAGCCAATAAATACTGAAAAAAAAAAACTACATGAAGCTGCAAAAATCTTTAGTATAAAACTTAAGCTGAAAATTCTTAATGAGTTTAAGGGTAATACGGATTTTAAAAAACCTAACTTATTCATTATTTAAATTGTTCATCATTATTTTTAAACTTTTCTCCCAAGTGGATATACTAACTCCAAATTCTTTTTCAAACTTATTACAATTTAAAATACTAAACTTAGGTCTCTCAGCATCTCTTTTAAAATTAGAGCTTAAAGTTTTATTTATCTTTACTTTAATATTATTAAATTCTATAATTTTTTTTGCAAATTGATACCAAGAACATCTTCCTTTATTACTAAAGTGAAATAAATCCCCTCCAATTTTCCAAGAATATTTGTCAGTAATTATGTTATTACATACAACTAAAGCGAGATCTCTGGCATATGTAGGACTGCCTGTTTGATCAGTAACAACATCAATGGATTTTCTCTTTTCAGAAAGATTTAAAATGGTTTTTACAAAGTTATTTCCAAATGTTGAGTAAAGCCATGAGGTACGGATAATAACAGACTTTACAAAACTAGAGCGAATAATTTTCTCGCCTTCATTTTTAGATTTTCCGTAAACTCCTAATGGATTTGTTTGTGACAACTCGTCATATCCAATTGGACAATTTCCGTCAAACACATAATCTGTTGAAAAATGAACTAGTTTAATTTTATGCTTACAACAAGCATCAACTAAGTTTGCAACAGCATTCTTATTCACTAAATATGCATTATCAATCTCTTTTTCAGCTTTATCAACATTTGTAAAAGCTGCACAATTAATGATATAATCAAATTTATTATTATCAAAAAATTCAGAAACTTTTGATTTATCTGAAATATCTAAATCTTTAATTGAGAGAAAAATCCAATTATTATTATTGGATTTTAAAAATTTGAATTCACTTCCAAGCTGCCCATCACTACCGGTCACACAAATTTTCATTATTTAAATGGGTTTTTAAAATCATGAAAATTACTAAGTTGCTTGTCCTTTTCCGAAATATTTATATTTTTTTCAGAAAAACTCCAATCAATATCTAAAAATTTATCATTCCAAATAATTCCATTTTCATGATTTTTAGAATAAATATTATCTACTTTATAACTAAAAATTGCCGTATTACTTTTAACTAAAAAGCCATGAGCAAAACCTTTAGGAACTAATAATTGTTTTTTATTCAAGTCACTTAATTCAATTGTAAATGACATTCCATAAGTAGAAGAACTCTTTCTCAAATCTACAACTACATCCAAGACTTTACCATTTATTACTCTAACCAACTTAGTTTGATCATATGGAGGGTTTTGAAAATGTAAGCCCCTTAAAACACCTCTTACAGATTTAGATTCATTTTCTTGAATAAAGTTTATTGAAGGAAAATTTTCAACAAACCATGAATTTTTAAATGACTCCATAAAGTATCCTCTTTTATCTTCGAAGACCGAAGGTTCGAGAATAACTAAATCTTTTATTTTTGTTTTTATGATTTTCATTAATAAACAAGTGATTCTAAATAATTTCCGTACCCACTTTTTTTTAATGGCTTAGCAAGCTTAATTAGCTGATTTTTATCAATAAGACCTTTAGTGAAGGCAGCTTCTTCAATACAACCAATTTTTCTTCCTTGTCGTTCCTCAATAACCTGTACATACGTATTAGCCTTTAATAATGACTCTATTGTTCCCGTATCAAGCCAAACAGATCCCTTTCCCATAACCCTGACTTCTAGTTGATTAGTTTCCAAATAAAACTTATTAATATCAGTTATCTCATATTCGCCTCTTTCAGACGGTTTTAGATTTTTAGCTAATTCTACAACAGAATTGTCGTAAAAATACAAACCCGGTACTGCAAAATTAGATTTAGGAATTTCTGGCTTCTCTTCAATTGAAATAGCTTTAAAATCTGAATCAAATTCAACAACTCCGTATCTCTTAGGATCATACACATGATAACCAAAAATTATTCCCCCATTCACATCAAGACAAGTTTCAAGAGGTTTAATTTTCATTTGAAAAATATTATCCCCAAGGATTAAACAGACTTTATCATTTCCAATAAAATCTTCTCCCAAAACAAAAGCTTGTGCTAATCCATTAGGGTTATTTTGAATTTTATATGAGAAATTACAACCAAATTTACTTCCGTCACCTAATAGTCTTTCAAATATTGG
>MDTG01214505.1_pt1 | contig 18111 bp, 17 predicted proteins | sample 811421 | NCBI WGS metagenome assembly MDTG01 (sample SAMN05326645, study PRJNA326480) | marine metagenome | isolation source: seawater | place: Pacific Ocean: South East | collected 2011 | reverse complement strand
TCTAAATCCAGATCGAATTTCTATGCCAGATTTTGATATAGATTTTTGTGAAGAAAAAAGAGATTTAGTTTTTGAATATTTAAAATCTAAATATAAAAATGGGGTTGCTCACATAATTACTTTTGGAAAACTTAAAGCTAGAATGGCATTGAGAGATGTTGGAAGAGTACTAGGCTTACCTTATGGTCATGTAGACAAAATTACTAAGATGATACCTTTTGATCCTTCTAGACCTTTGACTTTGAAAGAGTCTATTGACAGAGAACCTAGATTTAAAGATGAAATTAAAAATAATCTTAAAGTTAAAAAACTTATTGAACTTTCGTTAAAACTTGAAGGTTTAAATAGAAATATGGCCACACATGCCGCAGGAGTTGTTATTGCTGGAGATAGTTTATCGGATCAATTTCCTTTATATAAAGATCACAGTTCTAATTTGACTTTGCCTTCAACTCAATTTGATATGTATTCATCTGAAAATGCTGGATTAGTAAAATTTGATTTGTTGGGTTTAACAACTTTGACTGTAATCGATAAGACTCTTAAAATGCTTAAATCAAAAAGAATTAACTTAGACATTACTAAAATTAACCTAAGCGACAAGAATGTTTTTGAAATGCTTTCAACAGGTGAAACAACTGGACTGTTTCAACTAGAGAGTACCGGCGTGAGAGAATCCATTAAGCAAATGAAACCTGATAAGTTTGACGATATTATAGCTTTAGTAGCTTTATATAGGCCAGGTCCAATGAGCAATATTCCAACTTATAATGATTGTAAAAACGGAATTAAAAAACCAGATTATATACATGAAACTTTGGAGGAAATTTTAAAACCGACTTACGGTATAATTATTTACCAAGAACAAGTTATGCAAATTGCCCAAACACTAGCAGGGTTTACAGCTGGAGAAGCTGATATTTTAAGAAGAGCTATGGGTAAGAAAAAGCGAGCAGAGCTAGAGAAACAAAAAGAAAGATTTATCAAAGGTGCACTAAATAATGGAATTAAAAAAGACGTTGCAAATTATGTTTTTACAAAAATAGAACCTTTTGCTGAATATGGTTTTAATAAAAGTCATGCAGCCGCATATGCTCTTATAGCTTACCAAACAGCTTATTTAAAAACTTATCACAAGGAAGATTTCATCGCAGCTGCTATGTCTACTTCATTAACAAATACTGGAAAACTTAGAGAATACGTAGAAGAACTTAAAAGACTAGAAGTTGAAGTAATTAGACCATGTATAAACAAATGTTTCGCAGAATTCAAAGCAGGAACTAATAAAATTTTTTATGGATTAGGAGCAATTAAAAGCGTTGGTTTTGAAGCCATCTCAAACATTGTAAAAGAAAGAGAAAAAAATGGTAAATTTCAATCTTTACAGAATTTCTTAAATAGAATTGATCCTAAAGATGTGAACAAACTACAACTAGAAGGTCTAGTAAAAGCAGGTGCTTTTGATGAAATTGAAAGTAATAGAAAAAAACTATTTAATTCAATACCAAAAATTATTCAAATAATTAAAAATAGTCACGAAGATAAAATTAATAAGCAAAGCAATTTATTTTCTGCTGGTAATGGATTAATTGAAGATAAATTTGAGTTTGAAACAAAAGATTCATGGACAAAAAAAGAAATTCTTTTCGAAGAGTTTTCATCGTTGGGATTTTATATGTCTGACCATCCACTCAACGAATATAAACAATTGTTTTCTCAGCTAAATATAAAATCTTATAAAAAATTCATAAATGATAATAACGATGAAGCTCTTGTAGCTGGAACTATTATGTCTATTCAAGAAAAAAAAAGTTCAAAAGGAACACCTTTTGCTATTATTAAATTTAGTGATAATTCAAGCGAATTTGAGTTATTTTTATTTTCTGAAATGTTGGTAACGAATAGAGAAAAACTATTAGAATCAAATTCTTTTGTACTTACATTGCAAAAAGAAAAACTTATTTCAGAAACAAATCAAAGAAGAATTAATATAAGAAAAATATTAAATCTTAATGAAATCGTTAATAAATCTTATGAACATGTTTGTATTGAATTAAACTCAAACTATAACTTAGATGAATTAAAAAATGTTTTAAAAGAAGAAGGTAAAACAAAAATAAAATTAGTAGTAGTAGATAAAAACAAAAGTTTCTCTTTTAAACTTGAAAAAACTAGAAAGTTTGATTTAAATATATTTAATAGTGTAAAAAACAAGCAATATGTGAGAAAAATTAGCTTTTAGGTGCTTGATTTTCTTTTATTTTAAATATATCTAATGCTTAATTTCGCACACAGTATTAAGGGTTAACTCCCTACCGGTCCAAAATTGGAATAACTGTGGTGGATTAACCGGAAAAAAAATGAAAATACCAGAAGTAAATATAAAACAATTATTAGAAGCAGGCGTGCATCTTGGGCACAAGACCCTTAGATGGAACCCAAAAATGAAACAATACATTTTTGGTGAAAAAAATTCTATTCATATAATAGATCTAACTCAAACTGTCTCTTTTCTTAAAAACGCACTTGCAGAAGTACATAAGTGTATTGCTAGCGGAGGTAAAATTTTAATTGTTTCAACTAAAAAACAAGCAGCAGAGCAAGTAAGTAACTTAGCAAAAGAAACTGAGCAATTTTACGTAAATTATAGATGGTTGGGTGGAATGTTAACTAATTGGAATACAATTCAAAATTCTATCAAAAGAATGAAGTTATTAAATGAACAGTTATCCAAAGATGATATAGGGTTTACTAAAAAAGAGATTCTAAAACTTGGAAAAGAAAGAGACAAATTGCAAAGATCTTTAGGTGGAATTGCTGAAATGAAAAAAGTACCCGACAAAATATTTATTATAGACACAAATATTGAATCATTAGCGGTTAAGGAAGCAATAAAATTAGGAATCCCAATTATCGCTATTTTAGATACAAATTCAGATCCAACCGATATTAAATTTCCAATACCAGGAAACGATGATGCAAGAAGATCAATTAATTTGTATTGTGATTTGTTAAAAAGTACCATTTTAGATGCTCAGAAATTAATTCAAAAAAAACCAGAGATTTCAAAAGAAAAAAAACCTACAAAATCAGTAAACTCACCTAAAGAGAAAAAAATTAGAGAAAAAAAATCAAAATAATTTCATTTAGAAATGTCAAACAAAGATCTTTTAGAAAATATTAAAAAATTAAGAGAGCTTACAGGTGTAGGTTTTAAAGATTGTAAATTAGCAATTGATGAAACAGGTGGGGACATAAATAAATCTATCGAATTTTTAAGAAAAAAAGGAATTGCCAAGGCTTCAAAAAAAATGAGTAGAAATGCTTCAGAGGGATTAGCATTAGTTACTGAGAAAAATGGCGAAGTTTCACTAGTAGAAATTAATAGCGAGACAGATTTTGTTGCTAAAAATAAAGATTTTATAAATTTCTGCAAAGAAATTGCTGACATTTGTTTTTTACATAAAGGGAATTTAGAAAAAATGAATGCTCAGAATATGAAAAATAATATAACTGTTAAGGACAACTTAATAGATTTAATAGCAAAAATAGGAGAAAAGATAACTTTAAGAAGGGCAAAGTTTTTTGATAATAAAGGCGGAGACAATTTTACTTATGTTCATGGAGCAATAGAAAAAAATATAGGCAAAATAATTTCTGTTGTAAAATTAGCTAATGGAGGAAAAGAGGACATTGGAACAAAATTGGCAATGCATATTGCTGCATCCAATCCTTTATCTGTAGACAAAGAGCAATTAAATAAAGAAGTCGTTGAAAAAGAATTAGAAATCATCAAAGCGGAGCTACTAAATTCTGGTAAAAAACCTGAGATGATAGAAAAAATTTCCAAGGGAAAGCTACAAAAATTCATCTCCGATAATACGCTTTTGAATCAAATATGGATAATGGATCCAAAACTAAAAGTTTCTGATGTACTTAAAGACATTAAGGTAATAGAATTTATTAGATATAAAGTTGGCGAAGGTGCTTAAAATATGAGTGATGAGTTTAATGAAAAAAACTATTCATTAAAAATGGATAAGAGTATTCAGTCTTTTAAAAAGGATATTTCAACTTTAAGAACAGGTAGAGCGAACGCTTCAATGCTTGATATGATTAAGGTAGATGTATATGGACAACAAATGCCTATTAATCAAGTTGCGACTGTAAGTGTGCCTGAAGCAAGATTAATTTCAGTTCAGGTTTGGGATCAAACAAACGTACCTTTAGTAGATGCTTCAATTAAAAAATCTGATTTAGGTATTAATCCTCAAATAGATGGACAAATTATTAGAATTAGAATTCCTGAGTTAACAGAAGAAAGAAGAAAAGAGTTTATAAAGATTTTAAAAGGGATAGGAGAAAAAGGAAAAATTGCTGTAAGAAATATTCGAAGAGAAGCAAATGAAGAAACCAAAAAGCTTCTTAAAGATAAAAAAATTAGTGAAGATCAAAATAAATTATACGAAAAAAATATTCAAAAAATGACTGATACAAACATAGAATTATTAGATAAAATATTAGAGGATAAAGAAAAAGAAATTTTGCAAATATGAACAAACTCAACCACGTTGCCTTCATTATGGATGGTAATGGAAGGTGGGGCAATAAAAAAAACAAAGGTAGAAACTTCGGTCATCTAGAAGGAGTAAAAACAGTTCAAAAAATTGTAAAATCAGCAATAAGATTGAAAATTCCAATTATTACTTTCTATGTTTTTTCAACTGAAAATTGGAAAAGACCAAAAACTGAAATAAATTTTTTATTCAAATTAATTTCTTCTTATTTCAACAAAGAAATTAAAAACGTAATTAAAAATAATATTAAAATAAATATTTTAGGTAAAAAAACATCATTACCGAATTATGTTAAAAAAATTCTTATAAGTACTATTAACAAGACAAAAAATAATAATAAACTAGTGGTAAATTTAGCTCTTAATTATGGATCAAAAAGCGAAATTGTACAAACAATTAACCAGTTAAAAAACAATAAAAAAAATATATCTGAGATAGATATTAATAAAAATTTATATACGAAAGGTATGCCAAATCCGGACATATTAATTAGAACAGGCGGACAAAGAAGGCTTAGTAATTTTATGTTATGGCAACTAGCATATGCAGAACTATATTTTCTTGATAAGCTTTGGCCAGATTTTAATGAAAATGATTTTAAGAAAATAATAAAAGATTATTATAAAATTAGAAGAAATTTTGGAGGAATATAAACTGCCATGAGTCAAGAATTAAAAAAAAGAATTTTTACATCAATATTTCTTTTAACATTATTAGCTCTTATGTTTTTAAACAAATTAGTTTTGTTATTTTTTTTGATTATAATCTATGTAATATCGTTTCTAGAATATTCAAATTTAATTAAAAGAATATTTAGTAGGAAAAAATATTTTCAATTTTTTTTTAATTTATTTTATTTAATATATTTTTTTATTTATCTATCTATTTTTTACCTTTTGAACGACATATTTGGTCTTAAGATATTTATTTACTTATGCATCTTAATATGTGTTTTTTCAGATATTGGAGGTTTGATATTTGGGAAATTATTCAAGGGACCTAAGCTTACTAAAATAAGTCCAAACAAAACAATTTCAGGAAGCCTAGGATCTTTTACTTTTTCTTTTTTACTTGTTATTCTTTTTTCACTAATTTTTCAAAACATAATCCCTTTGATTAATCTTATAATACTAGCAGGATCGATATCTTTAGGCTGTCAACTTGGAGACATTTTATTTTCTTATTTAAAAAGAAAAGCTAATTTAAAAGACACAGGCAAAATTCTTCCAGGTCATGGAGGTATACTTGATAGAATAGATGGAATGATAATTGGTATCCCGTTTGGCTTATTATTTTTACTAATTTTAAATTAATTTATTTCATGAAAAAAATTATTTCTATTTTAGGTTCAACTGGCTCAATTGGAACCTCATCACTCAAAGTAATTAATAAAGAAAAAAATGAATTTAAATTTAATGTTTTAAGCGCTAATTCAAATTACAAAGAAATAATTAATCAAATAAAAAAATATAAACCAAGATACTTTATTATATCAAACAATAAAACATTTCTTAAAGTAAAAAATAAAATAAGAAAATCAAAAACAATATTATTAAATAATTATAAAAAAATAATTTACACAAAATATAAAAATGATATTACAATAGCTGCCATACCAGGTTTAGCAGGACTTGAACCAACTATTGAACTCGTAAAAAAAAGTAAAAAAATTCTTATTGCCAATAAAGAGTCGATCATATGTGGTTGGAACATTATCAATACCTTAGCTAAAAAAAATAAAACAATAGTTGTTCCAATTGACTCAGAACATTTTTCAATTAATAAAATATTGGAAAACTACAAAGATTCTGAGGTAGAAAAAATTTACATAACAGCATCAGGAGGACCTTTTTTAAATACACCTATTAGTAAATTTAAAAAAATTACTCCTAGAGATGCTATCAAACACCCTAAGTGGAAAATGGGAAAAAAAATATCAGTAGATTCAGCTACCTTAATGAATAAAATTTTAGAATTAATTGAAGCACAAAAAATATTTCCTTATAAGTTAAATAAATATGAGATTATCATTCATCCGCAATCTTTAGTGCATGCTATTGTAAAATTTAAAAATGGTTTTTCAAAATTTTTATACCACGAACCAAACATGATTGTGCCTATAACTAATGCAATATATGACTCTAAAGTATTAATTAAAAAATATTTAAATGGTAAAGATGAAAATATTAAAAATCTTGAATTTTTCAAAGTGGATAAAAAAAAATTTCCTTCAATCAATCTAATACCCAAATTGAACAATCACGTATCTACACCTATTATAATAAATGCTGCTAATGAAATATTAGTTGATCAATTTCTAAAAAAAAATATTAGTTTTAATTCAATTTATGCTTACTTAAGCATACTTTTAAGAGACAAAAGTTATAAAAAATATGCTATACAAAGGCCTGTAAATTTGAAGAAAATATACTTAATTGATTACTGGGCACGTTACACAATATTAAAAATTATAAGGAATAAAAATATAAAATGATAAAAATTTTAGTAATTATTGTAATTTTTTTTTCACAATTTGTTAGTGCTGAAATTATTAACAAAGTAAATGTAATTGGTAATGAAAGAATTAGTACTGAAACTATCAAAGTTTACGGAGGAATAAAAATTAATTCTGATTACGAGAAATCTGACGTAGATCAAATACTTAAAAAACTTTATGCTACCGAATTTTTTGAAGAAATTAATATTTCTTTGTCAAATGGAATATTACAGGTTCAAGTAAAAGAATATCCTTCTATTAACGATATAATGATTGAAGGGGAAAAAACAAAAAAAATAACTAAAATAATTTTAGAAGAAATTAAATTACAAAAAAACAATTCTTTTATAAAAAGTTATGTCATTCAAGATATTGCTAAAATAAAGCAGTTATATTCACAACTTGGTTATAATTTTGTAAAAGTTCAATCTAAAATAGAAAATTTTACTGAAAACCGATTAAATCTTACTTTTTTTATTGACAAAGGCAAAAGAACAAAAATTTCTAAAATATATTTTATTGGAAATAAGAAAGTTAAAGACAGGAGACTTAGAGATATAATTGTTTCGACAGAGCATAAATTTTGGAAAGTTTTGTCTAAAAATACTAATTTAAATAAAAACAATATAGAATTAGATAAAAGACTTTTAGTAAATTATTACAAATCAATAGGATTTTATGATGTACAGGTTCTGACTAGCAAAGCAGAAATCAGTGAAGTAAATGATACTACTTTGACATTTAACATAGATGCTGGAAAAAGATATAGAATAAACAAAATATCTACAAAAGTTAATAGAGCGCTTGATAAAAATTTATTTTTAAGTCTTGATGATGAATTTACAAAAGTTATAGGCAAGTACTATTCTCCGTTTATTGTCAAAAAACTTTTGGATGAACTAGATTTAATTATCGATAATAATGACTTGCAATTCGTAGAACACAACGTAAATGAGATTATTGGTGATACTGGTATTGAAATAGAAATTAATATTTTTGAAGGATCTAAACAATTAGTTGAGAGAATAAATATACAGGGAAACACTATTACTGAAGAAGGAGTAATAAGAGCAGAACTTTTATTAGATGAAGGAGACCCTTTTAATGAATTAAAGTTAGAAAAATCTGTAGCAGAACTAAAAGCAAGAGATATTTTTAGCGAAGTTAAGAAAAAAGTTTCAGAAGGAAGTAGCAAAGATTTAAAAGTTGTAGATATTAGAGTTACCGAAAAATCTACTGGAGAAATAAGTGCTGGTGCTGGAATAGGAACAACTGGTGGAAACTTTTCTTTTAGTATTTCTGAAAATAATTGGCTAGGTCAAGGGAAACGTCTAGAAACCTTTATAGATGTAAACAAAACTTCCTTTAAAGGAGCTTTATCAGTAAGTGATCCAAACTTTAAAAATTCCGGTAACGCCTTAAGTTACAACATTACAAATACAAAAAATGATAAACCTGACTCTGGTTTCGAAAACAAAGTCATAGGTGCAGGAATAGGTACAAAATTTGAGCAATATAAAAATGTATATTTAACTCCCACTTTAAACCTTACTTATGACGATCTAACAGTACTTAGCAAAGCCTCTAGTTCACTTAAGAAACAAGCTGGATCATATACCGATCTATCATTCGGATACAGCGTGCAGCTAGACCAAAGAGATAGGGTTTTTATGCCTACAGATGGATTTATAACTTCGTTTAATCAACTTATTCCCTTATATGCTGATACTCCTTATATGCTTAACAGCTTATCTTTTAGTAAATATAATTCTTTTAGTCCAGATTTAGTAGGAGCAGTTAAACTATATGGTGCTGCAATTAATGGAGTTGGAGGCGAGGACGTAAGAATAAGTAAAAGATTATTTCTGAATGAAAATAGACTAAGAGGATTTGAGTCTGGCAAACTAGGTCCAAAAGATGGAAATGATTATGTTGGGGGTAATTATGCAACATCAGTAAACTTAGAAGCTAATTTACCAAATTTACTACCTGAGAGCACAAAAACAGAAGTAGGTTTATTTTTAGATTTTGCGAATTTATGGGGAGTTGATTACGATGACACTATGAGTGAATCAAATAAAATTAGATCGACAGCAGGAGTTAATACGAGTTGGCTTTCACCTATAGGGCCAATGAGTGTAATATTTTCCCAGAATATATCTAAGGCCTCAACAGATGTTACAGAGTCATTTAACTTTCGGCTAGGTACGACATTTTAATATGAAAAATTATTTAAAAATAATACTTTTTTCTTCTATAATTTTATTGTTCTCTAAAACAGCTTTTTCTGACACAACTTATTTTATAGATTTTTCGAAAGTTCTCAATCAAAGCAAAGCAGGAAAACAAGCTCAAAATATTTTAAAAAAAAGGCTTGAGGACTCTGTAAAAAAATTTAACAAAGAGGAACAAGATTTACGCAATGAAGAAAAAAAACTTATTACGGATCGAAAAAATTTGTCAAATGAGGACTATCAAAAAAAAGTAGTAGTTTTAAGAAATAAAGTAGCAGATCTTCAAAAAAGGAAGCAAACATCATTTCAAAGTATTGGAAAGACAAGGGCAGATGCAAGAGAAAAACTTTTAGTTTCCCTACAGCCCTTAGTAAGAAAATATATGGAGCAAAATAATATTAAATTAGTTATAGATAAAAAAACAGTTTTATTAGGTGATTCAAATTTAGAAATTACCAACCAAATAATAGAACTTCTAAACAAAGAACTTAAATCGCTTAATATTAAATAATAGATAAATGTCATCAAACGTCTTTTTTAAAAAAAAAGGTCCATTTTTAATAAAAGACCTTTTTTCCAAAAACACCACAGATAAAAAATTTAAAATAGTTGATATTAAAACTTTAGACAAAGCAGGAAAATACGATTTAACTTTTTTTGACTCTATTAAATATAAAGATTTAGCTAGAAATACTAAAGCATCATACTGTTTGACAACAGAAAAATTAAAAATTTATTTACCTAAAAAATGTAATTCTATTATAGTTAAAAATGTTTTATTTGAATTGGCAAATGTTTCAAAAAAATTCTATCCAGAAGCGGATGTAGATTTACCTGATTTACAGTTAAAAAAACCTATTAAATCAAAATTTTCTGGCGTAAAGTTTGGTAATAATGTGTTGATTGGAAAAAACGTCAAAATTGGTAAAAATTCTATCATTGGAAACCAAACAATTATAGAGAGCAATGTGACTTTAGGCAAAAACTGTGTGATTGGATCACATGTAAGCATTAAAAATACAATTATTGGAAATAATGTAGTTATTCAGGATGGTTGTAGAATAGGACTTAAAGGCTTTGGTTTTATTCCATTAAAAAATAAAAATATTAAATTTCCTCATTTTGGGAAAGTAGTTTTAAAAGATAACGTAGAATTAGCTGGCTCTTGCACTATAGACAGAGGATCTGTTGATGATACAGTTATTGGACTAAATACTTATTTAGATAATCAAGTTCATGTTGCTCATAATGTCAAAATTGGTGATAATTGTATGATAGCTGGCCAGGTGGGGTTTGCCGGAAGTTCTGTCATTGGAAATAACGTTTCAATCGGAGGGCAAGCAGGTATCTCAGGTCATTTAAATATTGGCAATAACGTAAAAATCGGTGGTGGTAGTGGCGTAATAGAGGATATTAAAGATAATTCAGTAGTAATGGGATATCCAGCAGAACCATTTAAAAGTTTTATAAAGAGATGGAGACAAAATGACTAATTCGATTGATAAAAAAACTATAGAAAAATTATTACCTCATAGAGAGCCAATGTTATTAATTGATAAATTAATAAACATTGTCCCTTTAAAATCTGCGATAGCTATAATGAATGTTAAAAAAGATGGTTTTTATGTTCAGGGACATTTTCCTGGACAACCAGTAATGCCAGGAGTTCTTATCGTGGAAGCTTTTGGACAAGCAGCAGCTGCCTTAACCGCACATGGTATTGATCCAAAAGAATATGCTAACAAGTTGGTTTATTTAATGAGTGTAGATAGAGCAAGATTTAGAAGTCCAGTAATACCTGATTGTGAATTACACTTACATATAGAAGCAGTAAGATCTCACGGCAGAGTTTGGAAATACAAAGGAACGGCTAAAGTAGACGGAAAAAGAATGGCTGACGCAGAGTGGTCCGCAACTATAGTTGATCGATCGAATGATACATAAATCTAGCGTTATAGATCCTAAAGCAAACATTTCAAAAAATGTTAAGGTAGGTCCGTTTTGTTATATCGGTCCAAATGTTTCTTTAGACGAGGATGTTGAGCTAGTATCAAATGTTCATATCGAAGGAAATACCAAGATTGGCAAAAGTACTAGGATTTTTCCATTTGCTAGTATTGGTACACAACCACAGGATCTAAAATTTAAAGGCGAAAAGAATAGCGTAGAAATTGGAGAAAATAATTTAATTAGAGAATATGTTACTATTAATCCAGGTACAGAGGGCGGAGGTTCTAAAACAGTTATCGGGAACAACTGTTTATTCATGATCTCTTCTCATATAGCTCATGACTGTAAAATTGGAAACAATGTTGTTATAGCTAATAACGTACCACTTGGAGGACATGTAACTATTGAAGACTCAGTAGTTATAGGTGGAAATTCAGCTGTTCAACAATTTACAAGAATAGGAAGATTAGCAATGATTGGTGGAATGACAGGTGTGTTAAAAGATGTGATACCATTTGGTCTATCAATTGGTAATAGAAATTATTTACAAGGTTTAAATTTGATAGGATTGAGAAGAAAAAAATATGATAATAAAAAAATTATGGGACTTAGTAAGGCCTATAAAGAAATCTTTGCATCAGAAAATTTACATGAAAACCTCAGTAAAATAAACGGAGAACACAAAGGTAACGAGCTAGTGAATGAAGTAATCACTTTTATAAAAAAAGATACTAAAAGACCTATTTGTTCACCTAAAAGCTAAGATAATTATGATTGGTCTTATATTTGGAGGAACAAATTTTCCAAAAGAAATTTTAAAAAAATTTAAAAATAAAAAATCATATTTAATAATTGATTTAACTAAAAATAAAATTTACAAAAAAAACAAAAACTCTTACTCGGTTTCTTTAGGTCAATTTGGAAAAATTATAAGTATTTTAAAGGAGAATAAATGTAAGAAAGTTTTATTTGCTGGCAAGGTAGAAAAACCTAAATTTTCAAAACTTCGTCTAGACTTAAAAGGTATTTATTATATGCCAAGAATTATTAAGAGCTCTAAACTTGGTGATGCCGCTATTTTAAAAGAAATAATAGACATCTTCAAAAGAGAAAAAATAAACACTGTTAGTTCATTATCTTTTAATCCAGAATTGACTTTAACAAAAGGTAATTACACTAAAATTTATCCTAACAAAGAAGATAAATCAGATATTAAAAAAGGTATCTTAATATTAAATAGCTTGAGTAAATACAACTACAGTCAAGGAACGGTAGTGAGAAATAAGAAAATTATTGCAATAGAAGGAAAAGGTGGGACGCAAAAAATGCTAAAAAAATGTCAAACTAAAAAATTCAAAAATAAAGGGATATTAATTAAATTTCCTAAGAAGAAACAAGACTTAAGAATTGATTTACCAACCGTTGGTTTGAGAACTTTAACTCAATGTAAATTAGCAGGACTTAAAGGCATTGTTTTAAAAAGTAAAAAAAATATATTTTTGGAAAAAAGAAAATGTATAAATTATGCTAATAAAAACAAAATGTTTATTATAGTAAAATGAAAATATTTTTTTTTTCATTATTTTTATTTTTTTACTCATATACTTATGCTGAAGAATTTAAGTTAGAAAAAATTATTGACGGTTTAAATAAGCCTTGGAGTTTATCTTTTATTGATGATCATAATATTGTATTGACTGAAAAGTCGGGGAAGTTACTTTATGCTAATTTAATAAATAGAAACATAAACGAAATTAAACATAATCTTTCTCTTATAAACCTTGGACAAGGAGGACTACTTGATGTTTTATACAAAGATAAAAATATTTACATTTCATACTCTGAGAATAGAGGTAATTGGGAAACTAGCACTTCTGTAGCCAAAGGATCATTTAACAAAAAGACTATAAGATTTAAAAATATTTTTAGAGCTGAGCCTCCAATTGACTCTGGGTATCATTTTGGTTCTAGATTAGTTATAAAAGACAACCATTTATACATAACGGCTGGAGAAAGAGGCCAAGGTATGATTGCTCAAGATTTTACTAAACATCCTGGAAGTATAATTAGAATTAATCTTGATGGATCGATCCCAAAAAATAATCCAAAATTTAAAGGTAAAAAAGATTGGCTACCTGAAATTTTTCAAATTGGCGTACGAAATCCTCAAGGATTAGCATATTCACCATTTGATAAAAAAATCTATTTAACAAATCACGGAGCAAAAGGAGGTGATTGGTTTGGTGCAGCAAATTTGGGAGAAAATTATGGATGGAAAATATTAGGGTGGGGAGGAACTAATTACTCTGGAACAAAAATAGGACCAAAATGGAAACCAGGATTTACAAAGGCAATAAAATATTGGGTACCATCAATTGCTGTAAGTGCGATGACTATTTATAAAGGAGAAACATTTAAGGAATGGAATGGAGATGCTTTAATAACTTCACTAAAAGATCAATCTCTAAGGAAAATAAAATTTAAAGATAACAAGTTAATTAATGAAGTAATTATTTTTAAGGAAAAAATAGGTAGGATAAGAGATATAAAAATACAAAATAAAACTGGAGATCTTTTTATGCTTTCTGATAATGGTGAACTTTGGAGAATGTATAAATGAAAAAAATATTTATTTTGACAGGGGAACCTTCTGGAGACAAATTGGCATCAAAAGTGATAAAAGATTTAATAAAGAAAAATCCTAATGTAGATTATTTATCTGTAGGCGGTGAAAATCTTAAATCTTTAGGGATTAAATCTATATATAATATAAAAGAAATAACCTATTTAGGATTTACAAACGTAATACTAAATTTGTTTAAAATAAGAGGCAAAATTAACGAAACCGTTAATGCAATTATAGATTACAACCCGGATATTCTATTCACGGTTGATAGTCCAGATTTTACGTTAAGAGTTGCTGAAAAAGTAAAAAAAATTAACAACAAAATAAAAACAATACATTATGTTGCCCCACAAGTTTGGGTTTGGAGAGAGGGAAGAGTAAAGAAAATAAAAAAATTTATAGATCATGTTTTATTACTGTTCAACTTTGAAAAAAAATATTTTGAAAAAGAGCAAGTCAGTTGTGAGTTTGTAGGTCATCCTTTATTAGATAAAAAAGAACATGGAAAAATAGATATAAGTGAATTTATAGGAAAAAATAAAGCTATAATTTCCATTTTTGCAGGGAGTAGAGAGTCTGAAATCAATGTTTTAATGCCAATTTTGTTAGATTTTATTAAACTTATGAACGTTAAGTATAATGACATAACATATGTATTCCATTCAACAAAAGAACATTCTGAACTTTTAAGTTCTATTATCAAAAATACTAAATTGACCAATTGCGAAATTATTAGCGACGATAAAATCAAATCTTATATTTTACAAAAATCTATATTTGCAGTTTCTAAATCTGGAACAGTATCTTTAGAAATTTGTAATGCTAACATACCTTCAATTATTCTTTATAAAATCAGTTTAATAAATTATCTTATAGTAAAAAATCTTGTAAAAACTAAATATGCGAATATTATTAATTTTGCTGCTAATGAAGAAATAATACCTGAGTTACTTCAATCAAATTGCAATGCTAAAAATATCTTTAAACATGTAAATATTTTTTTAGATGATCCATCTAAGATAAAAAAACAAATAGAAAAATTTCAATTTATTTTAAATCAACTTAAAACAAACAAACCTTCATCTGAACAAGCAAGTTTATTTATAAATAAATTCTTATAATGCTAGTTTATACTCATAATGACTGTCTGTTAAAAGATAATGGTTTTAATCATCCAGAACGAAAAGAGAGATTAGTAAGTATATTAGACTCTATAAAAAAGATAAAAGAGATTAATATTGAAATTAAGAACGCTCCTTTAGTTGACTTAGATACAGTATCATTAGCACACCCCAAAAAACATATTGAAGCAATTTTTTCAAACATACCCAAAAAAGGGTTAATAGGAGTAGAAAAAGAACCTTATGCCGATACTATGCTTTGCTCAAATAGCAAGAATGCAATTTTGCGATCATGCGGAGCTGGCATAGCTGCCGTTGACGATTTAATGAAAAAAAATGAAAGAGTTTTTTGTGCAGTTAGACCACCAGGTCATCATGCAGAAAGTATTAAAGCTATGGGTTTTTGCTTTATAAATAATATTGCTGTTGCAGCAAGGTATTTACAGAAGAAATATAAAGTTAATAAGGTAGCCATTATCGATTTTGATGTTCATCATGGTAATGGAACCCAGGAGATATTTTATAAGGATAAGTCTGTAGCTTACGGATCTACTCACGAATTTCCTTTATTTCCTGGCACAGGATTAGAACACGAAAAAGGAGTAGGAAATATATTTAATGCCCCCTTATCAAAAGGGACCAGTGGAAAAATTTTTTTAGAAAAATTTGAACAAAAAGTATTGACTCCTGTAGATAAATTTAAACCAGAAATAATTTTGATATCAGCTGGATTTGATGCCCACGTGAGAGATCCACTTGCAAATATTAACTTGGAGTCAAAGGATTTTTATAAAGTAACTAAAAAAATTATGGACTTATCTTATGTTCATTCAAAAGGTAGAGTAATTTCTTTTTTAGAAGGTGGTTATGATTTGATTGCTCTATCTGAAAGTATAAAAGAACATTTAATAGCTTTAAATAGTAAAAATTAAATTTTTTTTCCACCCTCTAAATATGCACACTTCTCACAGGTAGAGTCAATTTTAGGCGGCTCGTCTAAATTTAAAACTTTTTTCATTTCAATTATTTTATTTTCTATCCAAGATGTATCCACGCGATAAGGAATTAAAGTAGTACTAAATTCTATTTTGTTATCAAACTTATCATTTGTTTTTTTGCCATTACATACATAAAAATACGATAAATCGGAAACTTTAAAATTCATTTTTCTTAAGATGTGAACATAAATATCCATTTGTTTTTTATAACTAGTATGCCAATGAGATTCTAAATAAGATGAAATCGTTATAGGATGGTTTGAGGACTGAGCTTTGTAATCAACAACAACTAATTTTTTTTCTTTTAAATCAAACCAAAGGTCATCAATACCACCATGAATTATTAAATTATTTTTTTCATCTAGATATGAAATTCCTCCTTTTAAAGAATTTCTCCAAGTATCTAAATCACTATGCTTATAAGGAACAAAACTTAAATTATGTTTAATCATAATTGGGTGAGGTTTTTGTTCATCTCTGTACTTATCAAATTCTTTTTTCAGTAATTCATCAACAGTATTATTTAAAGTGTAAGGAGGTGATGATGGTTCTTTTAAGCCTTTAACTCGATCTAAGTAAAAGCATCTTTTACAAGTTAAAAAGTTAAAAAACTTTGATCTACTTATTTTAAATGGAGAATTTGATTTTTTATCATATATAGAGCTTTTTCTTGTTCTAAAAGAAGTTACAACTTTCATTAAATCTTTTTTAATCTATTTAAAACTTCAGATTTATCTAAAGATAATATAACGTCAAATAATCCTGGCCCAAACCTTGAACCAACCAAAGCAATTCTTAATGGTTGCCCGACACCTTTAAAGTTAGTCTTATGTTTACCGATCAATGATTTAATCACAGGCTCTAAGGTTTCTCTTGAAATAGAATTTAATTTTTCATATTCAGATATGAAATCTTTGATTACGTTTCTTGATATATCGTCAATGAGTTTTTTATCTTCTGCACCGATTTCAATTTTATCTTTAATAATGTATTGCGAATTATTCCAAATGTCTTCTAAGGTTTTTGCTTTATTTTTTAAAAAACTCATAGATTTTAAAAGGATAAACTCTTTTGATTGACCTAAAGGTTTTTTATATTTTGAGACATATTCTTTAAAGAAATTAAATAAATCTTTCTCGTCAATAGTCTTTATATACGTTTCATTAATAGAAAATATTCTAGACATATCTAGCTTGGACGGAGATTTTCCAACTCCTTTTAAATCGAATAAATCAATACTTTCTTGCTTAGTAAAAATTTCTTTATCTTTATAAGACCAGCCTAATCTTAAAAGATAGTTTCTTAAAGCATCAGAAATAATTCCAATTTTAACATAATCTTCAAGGGTAGAAGCATTATCTCTTTTTGATAGCTTCTTACCTTTTTCACTATGAATTAAAGGTATGTGGGCAAAGTTAGGAACTTCCCAACCCATAGCATCATAAATTTGTTTTTGTTTAAATGAATTAATCATGTGGTCATCACCTCTAATCACATGAGTAATTTTCATTTCATGATCATCGACTGTAGCTGATAATTGATAAGTTGGAGATTTATTTTTTCTTAAAATAACAAAATCTTCTATTGTAGAATTAGAAATATTTCTTTCTCCTTGAACTAAATCTTTAATAATCGTATTACCAGAAATTTTACTTTTAAACCTTACAACCGGCTTTACATCTTTTGGAATTTGAAGATCTTTAGCATCTCTCCATTTTCTATTATAAACATAGGGAATACCTTGTTTCTTACATTTTTCTTTTTGCTCATTAATTTCATCTTCAGAACAATAACAATTATATGCAAAACCTTTTTTGAGAAGTTCCTCTGCAACAGATACATGTTTTGAGATATTTTTTGATTGGATAAATTCTTGACCGTCGTGCTCTATACCAAGCCAGGCTAAAGATGATATAATTTGTTTTTTAAATTCATCTTTAGATCGTTCTTTATCGGTATCTTCTATTCTTAAGAAATATTTTCCTTTATTTTTTCTGGCAAGGAGCCAATTGAATAAAGCGGTTCTAACACCGCCAATATGAAGAGGCCCAGTAGGAGAGGGCGCAAACCTACAATTAAAAGACATTTAAATTAATTAGACTATTTTA
>MDTG01175181.1_pt1 | contig 18111 bp, 14 predicted proteins | sample 811421 | NCBI WGS metagenome assembly MDTG01 (sample SAMN05326645, study PRJNA326480) | marine metagenome | isolation source: seawater | place: Pacific Ocean: South East | collected 2011 | reverse complement strand
TTGTATACGATCAAGAAAGTTATTAAAAATCTCACTTTTATTAATGAAATTTGAAAAATTTCTTTTAAAATTTGATTTATTTATTTTGTAAAAACTTTTTGCAGCAAGAATTTTTTCTTTATTAATTATATGATCATTTTCTTGAGTTCTTTTATGGAGCGATAAATTTCCATCGTAATATATAGGTTCAAAAGTTTTTGTAATGGGATTGAAATAAAACTTTCTGTTATGAGCATAAAGAGCATGCTCACCTTTCAATGCAATTAAAGAAAAAAAATACTTAGAAAATAATTCATCATTTCTTGAGTTTGGGCTCATTATAATTCTTTTCAAGTCCTCCCCGTTATGCCAGTGTTCTAGATAAGCATTTTGTAATTTGTGAAATGCCTCTAGTGTTATTTTTGCAGTGTTTTTTCCTTTAAAAAACCAATTTTCGTTTTCTACTCTAGAAAAAGATAATTCATGGTTTTCACTTATAATAAAATTATCACCCCAAAGAATACTTTCATCTCCCTCTAATATAGGACCTTCTCTTCTATTATTTCTTTCTAAAAGTTCTTTTCTGACAACTTCTTGAAAAAGCATTACAGCTCTAACACCATTGATATTAGTTTTTACCTGAAATGTTTCAGGTACAATGAAACCGATGTTTTTTAAAAGTAATGATCCGAGCACCTCATTTAAGTCATTCCTAGTATTTGGTAGCAATAAAGTAAATTTAACAGCATTCAAAATATTACCATCCTTTAAATTAACTCTAACAGAACTTTTTAGAATGCCAGAATCTAGTATAATATGGTCATTCCAATCTCCATGTTGTCTAATTTTTCCTTCGTAATAACATTCACCAAAAGTATAAGAAACTATTATTTTGGATTTATAAAATTTTTTAAATTTTTTTGGAATAACGTAATTATTTGAAACCAGTATTTTTAATTGGTCTTCTCTAAATTTTTTAATTTTAGGAGTTGTGATTTGAATTTGAGTAATATTCTTTGGATTATTTAGTTCTTCAATAAAGTCTGCAGATTTAAAGTTACATTTAGCGTAACCTTTCAAGTTACAAAATATTATAAAAAATAAAATTATTCGAATAAACAATTTAAAACTCTATTTATTAAGTTGATAATTTATAATTGAATTATTTCTAGATATTTCTCTTTCAATTTTTTTTAAATCTTCAAATTCATAAGCAGCTAGAGTGTAAAAGAACTTATTATCAATTTTTTTTTTTCAACGTAAGTAAACTATTTTTATCAAGCCATTCTAATTCTTTACTAGATTGTATCTCTAGAGAACTTAAAGAGTTTCCTTCTGAAAATGATGTTGTAAAAAAAAGTTTATTAAAAAAATTTTTAGAAAAAACACTAACAAAAGTCAAAATAATTAGAGCCAATATTATTGCAATTCCTAAAAAAATTAGCCACTTTAAAGATACACCGGCTGCTATACCCATTGTTATTGCACAAAAATAGACCGTAAGTTCCAAAGGAGACCTAACTGGATTTCTAAAACGTACAATTGATAAAGCTCCAACCATACCTAGAGATAAAGCAATGTTTCCTGAAATTACTTTTGTTATGATATATGTTATAATTGGTAACATAACTAAAGTTGCAGTGTGGGCTGTTGTAGTTATCCATACTTGTCCGAATAACTGCAATACAAATCTTATAAAAAGAGAAAAACAAATAAGTACGAACATTATAAATATAAATCTAGGTAAATAGATTATAACTTCGTTTGCTATATTTAGAATGTAATCCATTTTAAAATATACTAATTACCATTAAAGAACTTTATTTTATACATTTAAACTTTATATACTAGTTAATAGTTTATCATAATAAATTTTATGAAATATATAATGCAAATTTGCCCAACATTTCCTCCCAATATAGGAGGGGTTGGAAATTATGCAAAAATTTTATGTGATCATTTAAAAAAAAGAAAAATAAAATCTAAAATTTTAATCTCTGATCATTTAGATAATAAAAATAATAAAAAAAACTTATTTGGAAAAAAAAATAAAAATTTACTATTATTACTTGAGAATAATATCTCACAAAATGTAGTATTGCATTTTAGTGGCTATGGGTACGCTTCCAGAGGATTATGTTTTAATTTAATTAAATCTTTAGAAATATGGAAACAAAATAAAAGTAACAGAAAATTAATAACAATATTTCACGAGATTTATGCCACTGGTCCTTTTTACAGAATGTCTTTTTGGACTTCGTTTTTACAAAAGTATTTAGCTAAAAAATTGTTTAAATTAACCGATATTTGTCTGGCAACATCAAAACAAAATCAATTTATTCTTTCATCTTTTGGTCAAAAAAAAAAAATAATTTACTCAAATGTTTTTTCTAATGTGGGAGAATTAAAAAAAAATAAAAAAATTAAACAAAGAAAAAATAATGCAATAATTTTTGGCAATACTTATCAAAAAAAGATATTGTACAAGGATATTATTCTAAATAAAAATAAATATGAGACTTTATTAAAAAAAATGTCTGTTACTGAAATTATTGATATCGGCCCTAAAGTAAATATTTCTAAGTCTATATCATTTAAAACTATAAATTTAAAGAATATAGGAATTAGAACCAAGAGTTATATTTCTTACTTGCTTGCAAATTCAAAAGTTGGATTGGTATATTATCCAGTAGGGCAAATGACAAAATCTGGAATTGTTGCAGCATATGCAGCACATGGACTTGTAATAATTAACTTTTGTAAGAAAGAGTTATCAAAATTCAATGAATTTATTTCTGGAGTTAATTATTTATCTAATACCTCTGGTAATCTTAAAAATATTTCACAGAAATTAAGTAATGAAAGTTATAAAAATTATAATAAGTATGCTTTAAACAGAACTGCATCTTTATTAATTAAGAATTTAAAGACATAATTAAGTTAATGAAAATTGTAATTAGTCACCCTCATGGAAATCAAAATACTGCACGGGCTGTTGAAACAATAGAAAAGCTTAAATTATTAGACAGTTTTTGGACAACATTAGCATTTCCAATCAATTTTAATTTTTCAAAAAAAAAAAGTTACCGTATCAAATTTAAAAAAATCAAGCTAAATTTTTTTAGAGAATTTTTTAGACAGATATGTATTTTTTTTAAATTAAAAAATTTTTACACTAGAGAAAATAATATTTTTTCAGTTTATTCGGTTTACAAAGGCTTAGACTTGAAGGTGTCAAATTATTTAAAGAAAAATACAAATAAATCATCAATTAGTGGAATATATACTTATGAGGATTGCGCTTTAGAAAGTTTTAAAGTAGCAAAAAAAAAAAATATTAAAACATTTTACGATCTTACAAGCCCTTATTGGCGTATCAAAAAAAAAATAATCGATGATGAGCTAAAAAAGTTTCCAGATTGGAATTTAAGTTCTTTAGAGGTTACCTCAGAAAATAAATGTTTAAAAAAGGACATGGAAATAGAATTATCAGATAATATTATCGTTGCCTCAACTTTTACTGCTCAAAGTCTAAATTTACTACCTAAAAAATTTGACAAGTCAGTAAAAATTATTCCTTACGGCGTAGACTGTCCAAAAGAGATGATTATAAATAAAAGAAAAGATAATGAAAAATTCAAGATACTTTTTGTAGGCAGACCTATTGTATCAAAAGGCTTTCATTATTTAATTAGCATACTAAACAAATTAGAGTTCCCATGGGAATTAGAGGTTGCTGGTTCAATTCCAGAAAAACCTTACCTTATATCAAGACAAATGGATAAATTCTTCAAAGATGAAAGATGTAAATTTTTAGGGCAAATTTCTAATACACAGGTTAAGAACAAGATGGATAAAAGCCATGTCTTTGTATTTCCATCTTTATTTGAAGGATTTGGACAAGTTATTCTAGAGTCTATGTCTCGTAGTTTGCCTACCATAACTACTATCAACACCTGTGGTATTGATATTATCGAAGATAAAAAAAATGGTTATTTAACAAATATTTGTGACATAGAATATACTAGGGAAATTTTAAACACTCTATATGATAATGAAGAACTTAGACTTTCAATTGCTGAAAATTCTTATTTCAATTCAAAAAATTATACTTGGCAATTATATGAAAAAAACTTAAAGAAATTATTTATAAATTAAATCTAATTATGAAAAAAGTTTCTGAAATTCTATTTATGAAAAATATTTTATATTTTTTTTTCGTATATATGATTTTAGAAGGTGTTTTGAGAAAATGGTTTTTTCCAATTTTTAGTAATGAAATTTATTTTATTAAGGATATTTTATTAATTGTTATATATGTATTAGCTCTCAAGCAAAATTTAATTTTCAATACTAAATACTCAAAGATCTTTGTATTTATAATTTTATTAATTTCTTTATATGGATTTTTTGGATATGAATTTAATAAAAATGGAATTGTTTCATATTTTCTAGGCTTGAGGTCTTACTGGTTATATTTACCATTAACTTTAATTATTATTAATGTTTTTGATAAAAATGATTTAATTAAATTTTTCAAATTAAATTTATATTTTGTATTACCCTATTTTGTTCTAATAATTTTACAGGCAAAGTTACCAGAATCTTCAATCCTAAATTCAGGATACCAAGGAAATCTGTTTAATCCAGAAAGGCCATCGGGCTATTTTACTTATACTACTCAGAACACATACTATTTTTTATTTTTATTTCTTTGTTTATGTTCATTTATTCTAAGTAAAAAAGAACTCACAAAAAAAGATATAATATTATTATCAATACTAAATATTTTATTATTTGCGATTATGATTTTATTAAAAAGTAGAGCTGTGTATGTATATGTGTTCACAACAATAATATATACATCTTTTTTTTTAATTTTCTCAAAGATTGAATTAAAAATTAAATTAAAGAAAATATTTTTAATTCTACTAGTTTCTATAATTTCTTTTAATGTTTTGTCTAAAACAGTACTAGAAGAAGAGACCAAATATTCCACTGTTAGAATTAATACTGACACTTATTATGAAATGCTAATTGTCACTGAGAATGAAAATAGACAAATAAATCTAAACTTAAAAATACCTTTTTTAGACAAGAAAATATTTGTTATTAATGATACAATAATGGGTTATTGTTCAAAATACTCAAGTTTATGCAGAATAATGAACGAACTTTATATTGCGCCAGCTTATAAAGAAGCATCTATAATAGGAAAAGGCATTGGTGCAGGTACTCGACTAAATGTTTTGTATAACAAATTAAAATATTTTGAATTAGGAGAAACTGAAAATTTGAGAATGGTTATGGAACTTGGCAGCGTTGTTGGTCCAATTTTGATTTTTTCAAAAGTTTTAATAGTAATAATAATGAATTTTTATGCTTTATATAGATTTAGAGAAATAAAAAATTTAATTTTTATTCCGATAGTAATTTTCCTAAGTGTTCAAATTTTAATTGGTCCTATTACTTATACTACTTCATTTATAAGTTTTATATTTTGGTTTTCATTAGGATTATTTTTTTTAGCTTTTAATGATAAAAAACAAACCAATGTTTAGGCAAATAGACTGATGAAAGTACTTATTTTAAGCTCTAACTTATCCAATGAAGCTGGTGGATATTCTGAGTCGTCTTTTTTATTAAGGGAAAAGCTTGAGTTAGAGAATAACGAAGTTTATTTATTAGGTTTTTGGAAGTCCAAATTTTATAGCTTAAATTATAAATTGAGTGATAGAATAAACATATTTTTACCTGGACTGATTAATAAATTTCCTTTTTCATTAGGATATTTTAAAAAGATTTTTTCTATTAAGCCTGAGATAATCGATATACAAGGGATATGGTCAAGTACTTCAATTTTTAATTTAATATATCATTTTATAACTAAAACTCCATATATAGTTACACCCAGAGGAATGTTGGAAAGTTGGGCACTTAAACAATCATATTTTAAAAAAAAAATATTTTATTTTTTTGTTGAGAGATATCATTTAAAATTTGCAACTTTCTTAAGAGCAACTTCTGAATTAGAGGCAAAGACACTAAGAAATTTAGGTTATAAAAAAATAATAACAATACCCAATTCAATTAAAATACCAAATCACAAAAAAAAACTAAAACCAAAGAATAAAAAAAGAAAACAACTTTTATTCTTAGGTAGATTACATCCCAAGAAGGGTTTAATTGAATTGCTTAATTCTTGGAAGTATATTCAAAATGATTATAAAAATTGGGAATTGTTGGTTTGTGGACATGATGAAGATAATTATAAAAAAGAAATATTAAAAAAAATAAAAAAATTAAATTTATGCAGGGTTATAATAAAAGATTTTGTAACAGGTGAAGAAAAAGACAAATTATATAGATCAGCAGATCTATTTATATTATTAAGTCACTCTGAAAATTTTGGATTGTCGATTGCTGAAGCAATGTCCTATTGTCTTCCTGTTATAACAACTACTAACACGCCTTGGAAAAAAATTAATAATTATAAATGTGGATGGTGTGTAAATTTAAAAATTACGAATGTTGTTAAAATTATGAAAAAAGCTATGAAGATTAATTTTAAACAAAAAGAAATAATGGGCGAAAGAGGTAGAAAATGGGTAATTAGAGATTTTAGTGATCAATATATTGGAAAGAAAATGTTAAAAGTTTATAAAAATGCTATTAAAAAAAATCAATATTATTAGAGATTTGTAATAATTTATATAAAATGTCAATAATACTTGGGATTAATAAAGATCATTCAGACTCATCAGCCTGCTTATTAATTAATGGTAAATTAGTAGGTGCTGTTGCGGAAGAAAGACTTGGTAAAAGATTAAAACATGATGCATCATTTCCAAAAAACTCTATCCAATGGTTGCTGAAGGACTCAAATATTAAATATTCAGATATAAATATAATAGCAGTTTCTAATAATTCTTTATCAAATTTACCAAACAAATTTTTTCATTCATTTGATTTTTCAAGTAGAAATTTACTTAAAAAAATTAAAAGTAAATTATTAAATAAATCTTCTGTAGAAAAAGAAATAATTGATTTATGTTTAAATAATGGTGAAGATAAAGATAAGTTAAAATATAAACTTTATAAAGTTGAACATCACCTAACACATATCGCAAGCGCTTATTATTTATCAAATTTTAAAGATAAAACAGCTGGATTAAGTTATGATGGATCTGGTGACGCAGTAAGTATAATGCTAGCAGAATGTAATGAAACTGAAATTAAAGTTATAGAAAGAGTTTTTTTACCTAAAAGTTTAGGACATTTTTATTCAGCAGTTTGCAATTATATCGGTTTTGATAAATTTGGAGAAGAATATAAAGTAATGGGACTTTCAGCTTATGGAGAAGATAAATATTCTGGATATTTTAATGATTTAATTGGTTATGATGAAAAAAATTGCTTAAGACAAAAAAATATATTCAACTATAATTCGATTGATTATAAAAAAAATCAAATTATTAAATTTAACAAAGAAGTATTTTTTAATAAAAAAGTTGAAAAGTTTTCTCAAGAATCAAAAGACATAGCAAAATCTCTTCAAGTTACATTTGAAAAGATCGTTATGCAAATAGTGGATAGGCTCCAAAAAAAAGTCCCAAGTAATAATCTTATAATAGCTGGTGGTTGCGCTATGAATGGTTTAGTAAACGGTAAAATTTTTAAGGAAAGTAGATTTAAAAATCACTTTATACAACCAGCATCAACAGATGACGGAACTTCTCTAGGAGCTGCATATTATTGTTGGCACAATCATTTAAAAAAAAAAGATCGATTTGTAATGAAGCACGCATTTTGGGGGCCTTCTTATACAGAGGATAAAATACTTGATGAAATTAAAGTTAAAAATTTATCATTTAAAAAATTTGATAATAATATTGAATTAACAAAGTATGCTGCAAAAGTAATTTCTGAAAGTAATGTCATTGGCTGGTATCAAGGACGAAGTGAATGGGGCTCTAGAGCATTGGGTAATAGGTCTATTTTAGCAAATCCAGCACATAAGAACATGAAGGATATAATTAATTCTAAAATTAAAAAAAGAGAGAGCTTTAGGCCTTTTGCTCCCTCAGTTCTAGAGGATGAGGTAATTAAGTTTTTTGAGTGTGATATAAGATCAGAATTTATGAACCATATTGTTAAATTTAAAAAAGAATGGCGCGATGTATTTCCCTCAGTATGCCATGTTGATTATACGGCGCGTTTGCAAACAGTTAATAAAGATAACAATTCATTATTTTATCAATTAATTTCAGAGTTAAAAAAAATTACTGGTTACGGAATCATTTTGAATACAAGCTTTAACGAGAATGAGCCAATAGTTGATACACCAGAACAGGCAATAAACTGCTTCATAAGAACAGATATGGATATACTATTTTTAGAGAAGTATATGATCAGTAAAAATGTGTAAATGTTAGTTTTAACAAATTTATTTTTTAATTTTGAAATTATGTAATATGAAAATTTCGATAATAACTTGTGTTTTAAATAATTCGAATTTAATAAAAAAGTCAATTAAAAGTTTTCAAACCCAAACTTATAAACATAAAGAACACATCATTATAGATGGTGGTTCTATAGATGGAACATTAGATGTGATAAGAAAATTTAATAATAGAAATTTAATTTTATCAACTTCATCAGACAAAGGAATTTATGATGCTTTAAACAAAGGAATAGATTTATCATCAGGAGAGATTGTTGGAATTTTACACTCGGATGATTTCTATAAAGATAATAATGTTTTAAAAATTATTGCAGAAACGTTCAAAAAAATGGACGCAGACTTAGTATATGGTGATTTAGTTTATGTTAGCAAGAAACATCCATTTAAGGTACTCAGATATTGGAAAGCCGGAAAATATTTTGAAAAAAATCTATCTAATGGTTGGATGCCTCCACATCCAACGGTATTTATTAGAAAAAGTGTTGTTAAAAAAATTGGAAAATACAAAACAAACTATAAAATTTCATCAGATTATGATTTCTTACTTAGAGCTTTAAAAAAAAAGAATATTAAAAAGATTTATATTCCTAAGATTCTGGTTAATATGCGTATTGGTGGTACAAGCAATAACTCTATTAAAAATCTTTTAAAAAAATCTATTGAAGATTTTAAGATAATTAAACAGAATAGAATTGGAGGCTTTCTGACTTTAATAAATAAGAATTTTTCAAAATTTATTCAATTTTTTAACTGATATGTGTGGTTTCATAGCTTCTTTTGGATTAGATGTTAATCAAAATGATTTTAAAGATGCTTTAAAACATTTATCAAGAAGAGGACCTGACTCAGAAGGAGTATGGTTTGGAAAGAATGTTTTTTTAGGAAGTAGAAGGTTAGCTATATTTGACCTTAATAATAGATCTGATCAACCTATGCATTCAATATGCTCAAGATATATAATTGTATTCAATGGATCTATATATAATTACAAAATCTTAAGAGAATATTTAATAGAAAAAGGTGTAAAACTAAAAACACAATCTGATACTGAAGTTATTCTAGAGTTATTTGCTTTAGAAGGATCAACTATGCTTTCAAAGCTTGAGGGCATGTTTGCTTTTGTTATTTGGGATTGTAAAAAAAAAGAGGCTTTTGCCGCAAGAGATCCATTTGGAATAAAGCCTTTATATATAGGTTATAATTTAGATGGTGTTATTTTATCTTCTCAAGTTAAAACTTTATTATCTACAAAATATATAAGTACTGATAAAGATACTATTTCTCAATTTTCATTTTGGAATTTAGGTTATGTAATAGAGCCTAGAACTTGGTATAAAAATATTAAAGCACTTAAGTCTGGCTATTGTATTCATATTAAAGATGGAAAAATTATCTCTGAACTGAATTGGTATAATATAAATAAAAATTGGGTTATCGCTGATAGTAAAAAACAAAAAAATACAAAAAAAGAATTAAATAAAACAATAAAACACTCAATAGTTGCATCAGTTAAAAAACATCTTATTTCAGATGTACCGATAGGCATCTTTTTATCCAGTGGAATAGACTCAACTATTATAGCAAGCATAGTCTCGTCGCATAGTAAAAAAAAAATTACTGCAATTACTGTTTCCTTCGAAAATTTTGACGGTTCAAAATATGATGAAACTAATAAGGCTAAAAAGATTGCTCAAAGTTTTGGAATGGAACATCATGTTTTTCGAGTAACAAAGAAAGATTTTAAAAATGATCTACCTGAAATTTTACAAGCTATGGATCAACCTAGTATTGATGGTATTAATGTTTGGTATGCATCTAAAGCAGCAGCAAAATTAAAATTAAAGGTTGTATTTTCTGGAGTTGGAGGCGACGAACTTTTTTTTGGATATAACCATTTTAATACAATACCAATCGCGTTCAATATATTTAAGAAAATTAAAAAAATAAAAATATTTATTTATATTATGAAAATTTTTTTAAAAATAATTAGTAATATTAAAAAAGACAATCGTTGGAAATTAATTTTAAAATTTTCTGGTTCAATTTTTGACTTATGGTTATTAAAAAGGACAATTTTTACTCAAATTGATATAATTAAAAACAAGATTTTACCAAATAAAATTGTTAGAGAATACTTTTATCAAAATAATTTCGATATTTCGACCATTCCTAAAATTAAAAATTATAAGATCCAAATTGCTAATATTGATTCAATTTTTTATATGAGAAATCAACTTTTAAGAGACAGTGATTGGGCCAGTATGTATCATGGTGTTGAGCTTAGAACACCTCTGGTAGATATCAAATTATTAGAAAATTTAACTTCTGTTATGAACTCTTACTCATTATATAATGATAAACAAGCTCTAAAATCAACTTTTAATAAAATTTTACCAAAAAATATTGATTTTAAAAAAAAGATAGGATTTCAAACTCCTGTTAAAGATTGGATCAAAGATAATACAACAGATCAAAATCAAATTTTAAATAATGATTGGTATAATTATATGAAATTGGTATTTAATTTATTTAATAAAACTTAAGATATTAAAAAAATATGGTAAGAAAAATAATTGAAGGTAATTATATATTATATGTAATAGCTTCTATTATTCCCTTATTAGCAATATCAATTTTTTTAGCTGATTTAATATATAGCGTTTTATCTATTGTCTTTTTAGTTTATTTAATAAGAGATTACTTAAAATTTGATTATAAAAATACTTTTTTCTTAATATCAATAATATTTTATTTTATATGTGTTTTAAGCTCTACATTGTCTGATAATATTACTTTTTCATTAAAAAGTTCTTTACCATTTTTAAGAGTAATTTTATTTGTTTTTTTATTATCTTTTCTTATTTCATTAAATAAAAAATTGATTGATATATTTTATAATTTTTTTTGGATTACATTTTCTAGTTTAATATTGATTGGATTTTTTGAGTATATTTATGAATATAATCAATTAGCCCTAACTGATAGGCTTCAAGCACCCATAAGATTATCACTTTTTTTATCAGATGAGGAAAAATTAGGCTCATATTTAGTTCGTTTATATGGTTTGTTTTTAGCTTTACACATAATTAAAAAAAATAAATCCAATATTCTAAATATTTTTTTTATCATTTTAACTTTGCTTTGTTCAGTAATTATTTTGCTTTCAGGAGAAAGAACTTCATCATTCTTTATGATAATGTTTTTTTTTATATGTTTATTTTTATTGAATATAAAATTTAAAGTTAAATTAATTTTTATTAGTTTAATTTCAATTATTTTTTTTATTTTATTTTTTTTAAATTCAAATTTAGTATTGAGATATATTAATGATAAAAATAATAAATTTAATTTTTCCAAAGGAAATATTATTATATTTACCCCTCAACATACTGCTCATTATAAAACAGCAGCTAAAATGTTTTTAGATAGACCTTTTCTTGGTCATGGACCTAAAATGTTTAGAATTCAATGTTCTAATAAAAAATATTTTAGTGTAGTAGATGAGATACATGCTATACGTACAGGATGCTCTAATCATCCGCATAGCACATATTTACAACTATTATCTGAGACAGGATTAATAGGAACTACAATATTTAGTTCAGGTTTTTTTTATATAACTTTTACATTGGTAAAACATTTTTTTATGATTTTATTTTATCGAAAACGATATTTGAATAATTATCAAATTATTCTTAGTGCAACGGTTTTAATTACTTTCTGGCCTTTTTCTCCATCTGGAAATATATTTAATAATTGGATGCTACTCATCTCTTCTATACCTTTAAGTTTTTATATTAATGAATTCTTTAAATTTAAAAAAAAAATATAATTTAATTTTCAATATAGTACATTTTATACCCATTTTTAATAATCATATTAATTTTTTCAGCCTTGTATGGAGAGCATGGAGAAACTGTATATCCGCAACCATCATTACTTTTAAGTAAATAATATCCAACTAATCCATTAATAATTATTGGATCAGATTTAAAATTTAAATTATTTTGATCTTTTGAATGAAATTTAGGCCAAGGATCATTAATTGTTTCTATATCAAAATTTTGATAAATTCTATTTATATGCTTTAAAAGAAAAAGCATAAAAAAAACTATAATACAATTATTAATAAATTTTTTAAATTTAACCGTATTTTTTTTTTCTATTAGGTTTTTAATAGAAAAAATAGTTGCAAAAATAACTATAAACAAAACTATATAAGAAGATCCATATCTGAAAATTGGAAATCTTAAAAACCACATTAAAACACCAATAATAGATAGAAAAAATAAAAACAAAATTTCTCTGTTAACCTTCTCGTTTACTATAAATTTTTTAGGATCAGTCCTAACTAGTAATAAATGTAAAACTAAGAGCACAATTAAAAAAATTGAAAGTTTTTTAAATACAAATATTCCATGAACAGACAGCCATGTTTTTACCCAAAAAAAGTCTTTCACGAATAATTCTTGTGTAATTTTTGGTCCTATATAATTAGACCACCCTTTACTCCAAGCTTGATTATCAAGACTTTGAATTTTAGCTGAGGTTACAAAATTAGTATCATTGGTAAACCATTTTAATTGTTCAAAGCATGTAATCTCAATTGGATAAATAAGACAACCTGATACAATTAAATTTTTTGTGAACCAGACCAAGGTAAAAATTAAAGTGAATAAATTTATGGAATTTATAAAATATTTTTTATTAAAATTGTAAAAACAAAGATAAACTGGAATTAAGAAAATTAATATTAAAGATGATTTTAACATAAAACAAAACAAGCTCAAAAGGGATATTATACTAAAAGTTCTTAAATCTAATTTTTCTTGAAAATCCTTTTTTATCAAAAAAGAACAAATTAATAAAAAATATAAATGAGCGAGCGTATCATTTCCAAACTCAGAATAACGGTTATAACCATACAGAATGAAGGCTAAAATTAAAAATATTGAATAAGAATATTTTTTGTCTTTATCGAAATTTCTATTAATTTCATTGTAAAAATATAAAATCATAGAAGAAAAAATTATGGCTGCAGGTATAATAATACCTTTAAAATTAAAAATATGATTATTAAAGATTGCATTAAGATACTGCAAAATTGAGGTATGCCCAAATCTGAAGTGTATATTTGAAATTCCAAAAATTATTTTATCATCATTAATGATTTTGGTGTATGGAAGATGATACATGCTGGCATCTGGTCTGTATATTGTATCAAATGTTAGAATTAGTGTAGAAATTATTGAAATTAAAATAGTTACAAAAATTGATTGATAAAAAATTTTTTTTTTAAAAATAAATATTGTCCCAAATGTTAAAACTAAAATTAGTATAAACGTATTAAATGTTTGGCTTAAAGATGTTAAAAAATTAGCAAAGATAGCGACAAATGAGAGAATAATTGCTCCAAGGAAAATAGATAAGTAAATTTCACTAAGATCTCTTTTATTTTTTCTTAAAAATATTATTCCAGCACACAACAAATATATAGATGATAAAAATGAAAATAAAAAAATATTTATCAATTTAAATTTAAGTAAATTGTTATCAGATTAGCTATAATATTATCTTATAGGTAATTTCTATCAAGAAATTAATTTTTTGTATTTAATTAAATTTTATTTGTAATTTATTAATATATTATTATTTTATATTGTAAGTATTTGTAATTTGTCTTTAAATTAAAATAAAAAAGGAAATTTAAATTGTTAATTTCAATAGTAATTCCAGTTTTTAATGAAGAAAACTTAATTTATCCAATATTACGCAGAATAGATAATATCAAAAATTTGAGTAAAGAAATAATAATAGTTGATGATGGATCTACAGATAATACTAGGACAATTATTGAAAAAAATTGTAAGGGACTTTTTAATAAATTTGTAAGTTTAGAAAAAAATTTTGGTAAAGGACACGCTTTGAGAGAGGGTTTTAAGCTAGTAAGTGGAGATATAGTTATAGTCCAAGATGCTGATCTTGAATATGATCCAGAGGACTATTACAAACTTGTATCACCAATTATTAAATCAGAGGAGAAAGTTGTATATGGCTCAAGAGTTATAAAAGGAGCAAAAAGAACTAGACCTAATTCAATAGATACATTTATTAGAATATTAGCAAATAAATTTTTAACTTCTTTATCAAATCTTTTAAATGACCAGACGTTAACAGATGCACATACATGTTATAAAGTCTTTAAATCAGAGATACTAAATGAAATTGAATTAGTTGAAAATGGATTTAATTTTTGTCCAGAAATTACAGCCAAAATTTCAAAATTGGGTATAAAAATTATGGAAGTTCCTATTTCATATCATGGAAGAACTCATAAAGAAGGAAAAAAAATTTCTTTTGTAGATGGTTTTAAAGCAATTTATGCAATACTTTTTTATAATATTGTCTATAGAAAAAAAAATAATATAAAGTCAAGTTGAAAAACAACAATACTTAATGAAAAAAATAGCACTTATTTACGGAGTAACAGGGCAAGATGGATCTTATTTAAGTGAATTCTTGATAAGTAAAAATTATATTGTTCATGGTATTAAAAGAAGATCCTCATCAATTAATACTGACAGAATAAACCACTTATATCAAGATCCTCATGAAAAGAATAAGAACCTCATTTTACATTATGGCGATCTTACAGATACTATTTCGGTACAAAATATAATTGAACAAATTAAACCTGATGAAATCTATAATTTGGCTGCACAATCGCACGTTGGTGTGTCCTTTAAAATACCTGAATATACCGCAAACGTTGATGCTCTAGGAACATTAAGAATTTTAGAAACAATAAAATCATTAAATTTAAAAAAAAAAATTAAGTTTTATCAAGCAGGAACTTCAGAGATGTTTGGAAAAACCACCGGAAAATACCAAAATGAAAAAACAATTTTTTATCCAAGAAGTCCGTATGCAGCTTCGAAAGTTTATGCTCATTGGATAACAATAAATTATAGAGAAAGTTATAATATATTTGCTTGTAATGGAATATTATTTAATCATGAAAGCCCAGTTAGAGGAGAAACATTTGTAACTAAAAAAATTGTTTCTGGGCTATGTAAAATAAAAAATAATAAATTGAAAACTTTATATTTAGGCAATATATATTCAAAAAGAGACTGGGGCCATGCTAGAGATTATGTAGAGGCTATGTGGAAAATACTTCAACAAAAAAAACCAGATGATTTCGTAATTGCAACAGGAAAACAATATACAGTTAAGCAATTCATAGATTTAACCTGTAAAGAATTAAAACTCAAAATTAAATGGAAAGGAAAGGGTTTAAATGAGGTGGCATATGATAGAAATGGTAAAGCGATAATAAGAATTGATAAAAATTATTTTAGACCAGCTGAGGTTGATAGTTTACTTGGCGATCCATCAAAAGCTAAAAAAATTTTAAAATGGAAGCCTAAAACCGATATTAAAAATTTAATAAAAGAAATGATAGCGAGTGAATACAAAAACTCATAACTTCAATGAATAAAAATAAAAAAATATTTGTTGCTGGTCATAATGGTCACGTTGGATCTGCAATCATAAGAAGGTTGAAAAGCTTTGGATATAAAAATATCTTAACTATTGCACGAAAACGACTTGATTTATTAGATCAAAAGAAAGTTTTGAAATTTTTAAAAAATAATAGACCTGAAATTGTAATAATCGCTGCTGCCCGTGTTGGAGGAATAATTGCTAATAACGATTATAGAGCAGAATTTATTTATCAAAATCTCACAATCCAAAATAATTTGATACATGGCTCGTACCTTGCTGGTATAAAAAATCTTGTTTTTCTCGGATCAAGTTGCATTTATCCTAAACTATGTAAGCAACCTCAAAAAGAAGAATACTTATTGAATGGTAAACTTGAACATACAAATGAACCTTATGCAATTGCAAAAATCGCTGGAATCAAGATGTGTGAAAATTATAATATCCAATACAATACAAATTATAAATGCTTAATGCCTACAAATAGTTATGGTCCAGACGATAATTATAATTTAGATACATGTCACTTTTTTCCAGCGATAATAAAAAAAGTATATGAAGCAAATTTAAACAAAAAAAAAAGCATTAATCTTCTAGGAACTGGCAAAGCTAGAAGAGAGTTAATATTCGTCGATGATATAGCGGATGCAGTAATTTTTTTTATGAATAAGAAAGTCAAATCCTCATTAATTAACATAGGTACTGGAATAGACTACACAATCAAACAGTATGCTAAATTTGTGATTAAATCTTTAGGTCATGAACTAAAGATAAAGTTTCAAAAAAATACACCTGATGGAACTCCAAAAAAAGTATTAGATATTTCTTTAGCAAAAAAATATGGATGGATTGCAAAAACAAATTTGGAAGAAGGTTTTATTAGAACATTTGATGATTTTATTTCAAAAAAATATAATTAGAAGATAATTAACAATAAGATTTAAGTTTATGTTAAGAAAATTTCTTTTCTCTGAGGAATATGGAAGAAACGTTATATGGCTGATGTTAAGTGGTTTTTTTTCAAGGATTAATGCATATGAAAATAGATTTGGACAAATTGTTTTACCTGGAAATCATTATCTTTATAACCTTGACGGTGAAATTAAGAATGAAGAGCATTTAAAATATGATAACTTACATTTTATTGTTTTTGATGGGCCAGTCCAGCATTTAAATGATATCAGAATCACTCGTTTAAAAAAAGATACCAATATACATTACGTTGGAAAATTTGATAATTATTGGAAAAAAATAAAAAATGCACAACCTCTATTCCAAAACGATAATCAAGAATACTCCAATTATATTATTGAAATCAAAAAAAAATATCCAAATTTTTTTAAAAAATATTATTTTAAGAAATTCTCGACTACTTTGTCAGGAATTAATAAAATTAAATTATTTTCAGATCATTGTTTTAAATCACAAAAGTATGTTTATTATGGTTACATAAGACCAACTGATAATCACATAAAATTTTTTAAAAAATTTATCAATATAAGTTCTACAACATTAAATAATTTTTTTAATGAAAACTCAAGTTTAGAAAGTTTAAAATATAATATTAAAGATTTATGTCATCTGAAGGAATCGCTAATTTTAAATACTACAGAAGATAAATATCCATATGTAAACGAGATAATATTATTTATTATAAGAAATATTATATGTAATTATCTTAGAAATAAAAAAAGTTTTATAATATATGATGGTCTTGGTGGAAAAAATAATTTTAATGCTTATGAAATGCTTTTTGGAAACCATCATGTTTATTTAGATTTTGGATCAAAGGTTGGATATGATAAAGTTTATCCAAGATCTGCCTTGTTAGATGGCAACAACAGGAAAAGCGTAAGATTTATATGCGAAGAAAAATTTTTTAATTTAGGATATGGTGCTTCATATTCATATTTAGATAGTAAAATAGAGGAATTTCTATCAAAACTTAAATTTGATTAAGAAAAATAAATTAAAAGTTTGCGAACAAAAAAACTTAATTAATGTAATTAAATTAATACAAATAGTGTATTTGTGAAAAATTTACTGTTTACATAAAAAATTAAATAATATAATACCACTAAGCCTGGTGATTATTGCGAAAGGGAAATACCCGATCCCATTCCGAACTCGGAAGTCAAGCCTTTCTGCGCCGATGGTACTTT
>MDTG01035316.1_pt1 | contig 18112 bp, 25 predicted proteins | sample 811421 | NCBI WGS metagenome assembly MDTG01 (sample SAMN05326645, study PRJNA326480) | marine metagenome | isolation source: seawater | place: Pacific Ocean: South East | collected 2011 | reverse complement strand
CAGCTGAGATGCCCACACATGCCCCCATCCCAGGCGTGGGCCCATTGTTCCTCTGCGCAACAGGATGCACAGTAGGCTGCGCCATGTGCCTCTGCGCACCTTGCTGTGCTAGCTACCTCAAAAACCAGATTGAAGCTGTTGATGGTGCGCCGCCTCAATCGGGGAGAACCGCCGGTGGTGTTCTCCTTCGGTGCGATGATTGGTGCTGCGCTGCTGGTGACGCTGGCGGGCTGGAGCGACCTTCGCGCGACCGACTGGGCCAGCCTGCCGCCGATCGTGTGGATCACGCTGGCCTATGTGTCGCTGGCGGCCACGGCGATGACCTTCGTGCTGCTGCAATACGCCTCGCTGCGCCTGCCAAGCGCCAAGGTCATGGCCTATACCTATCTCACGCCGGTCTGGGTCATCTGCTGGGAGGCGGCGCTGGGCCACGGCCTGCCGCGTGCGATGGTGCTCTTGGGGGTGGCGATGATCGTGCTGGCGCTGGTGCTTCTGCTCAAGGACGAGCACCCGGCCTGAATGACCCCGGCGCCGCCGCCTCAGCCGTCCTGACCGGCGGTGTCGTTGCCCGGAAACTCGGTGGCGAGGAACTTCTCGAACGCGTCTAGGTTCACAGCCTCGAACTGGCCGAAGCTCTGCATCCATATGCTGGCGTCGCGCAGCGCGTCGGGTTCAAGCTGGCACCACTTCACCCGGCCCCGCCTTTCCTGGCTGATCAGCCCCGCGCGGCTCAGGATGCCAAGATGCTTCGACACCGCCGCCAGCGACATCTCGAAGGGCTCGGCCACGTCGCTCACCGCCATGTCGTCTTCCAGCAGCATCGACAGGATCGCCCGCCGGGTCGGATCGGCCAATGCGTGAAAGGTGATGTCAAGGCGATGGGACATGGCTGGCATTAAGCGCGCCTTCCGGGTTTCGTCAACCGTTTGGTTGAATATGGCAAATGCGCCGGAATCGCCCGGTCCGGGGTTGCGGCAGAATGGCCGCTCGTTTTTGAGGTTGGTAAATATGTTGATAATTCAACAGGTTGATCCTGTTTCATCGGCCCGCTTCGTGCGCTTGACTCGGTTGGCGGTGCCGCTTAGCAAAGGCGCAACCATTCCAAGGGGTGAACCACCGTGACCGATCCCGACGAAAGCGAGCGCCTGGCGCGGCTTGAGGACAGGATCAAGGCTCTCAAGGCGAGCAAGGAACCACGGCACCATTCCGAGGAACACTACAGCCAGGCGCAGGTCGGCTGGCGAATGGTGACGGAACTCGTGGCCGGTCTGATGATCGGTTTCGGCATCGGATACGGGCTCGATGTGCTGTTCGGCACGCTGCCCATCCTGCTGGTGCTGTTCACGATGCTGGGGCTTGTGGCGGGCATCAAGACGATGATGCGCAGCGCCCGGGAACTCCAGCGACAGGAAAGCGCCCGTCAGGGCGACGGTAACGACAACGCCGCGGACGCGGGCGGCGAGAAGAGGACGAAAGATGGCGACTGAAGCGCATGGCGAAGAGGGCGGTCTGGTTTTCCACCCGATGGATCAGTTCATCATCAAGCCGCTCTTCGGAGACGGCCCGGTGGGCCTGTTCACGATCACCAACGCAACCCTCTGGATGGCGCTCACCGTTCTGGCCGTGATGGCGCTGATGGTGCTGGGCACGTCGAAACGCACGACGATCCCCGGCCGGATGCAGTCGGTCGGTGAACTGGCCTATGGCTTCATCTACAAGATGGTCGAGGACGTGGCCGGCAAGGACGCCGTCGGCTTCTTCCCCTATATCATGACGCTGTTCATGTTCATCGTCTTTGCCAACTTCCTCGGGCTCTTGCCGATGGCCTTCACCACCACAAGCCATATCGCGGTGACGGCGGTGCTGGCGATGATGGTGTTCCTGACGGTAACGATCCTCGGCTTCGTCAAGAACGGCGCGGCCTTCCTGAGCCTCTTCTGGGTCAGCTCCGCGCCGCTGGCGCTGCGGCCCATTCTGGCGATCATCGAGCTGATTTCCTACTTCGTGCGCCCGGTCAGCCACTCCATTCGTCTGGCGGGCAACATGATGGCCGGTCACGCCGTGATCAAGGTGTTCGCGGGCTTCAGCCAGGTGGCGATGATCGCGCCGCTGTCGATCCTCGCGGTGTCGGCGATGTACGGGCTCGAGGTGCTGGTGTCCTTCATCCAGGCCTATGTCTTTACCATCCTCACCTGCGTCTATCTCAAGGACGCGCTGCATCCGCATCACTGAGGGGGGGCGGTGGGGTTTCCCACCCTATGAACAACCAAACGACGGCGGGTTCGCCCGCCTGACGACCAACCTAGCAATGCCAATTCCAACGTAAGGAGACATCTCATGGAAGGCGATATCGCACAACTGGGTCAATTCATCGGTGCAGGCCTCGCAGGCATCGGTTCGGGCGCCGCGGCCATCGGTGTGGGCCATGTGGCCGGCAACTTCCTCGCGGGCGCGCTGCGCAATCCGTCGGCTGCCGCCGGTCAGACCGCGACGCTGTTCATCGGCATCGCATTCGCCGAAGCCCTGGGGATCTTCTCGTTCCTCATCGCGCTTCTGCTGATGTTCGCCGTCTGAGCCTTACGGGTATCTGATCCTTACGGCCGGAGGGCGGCGATGCGCTGCCTTCCGGTGTAACCGGAACATTCCCCAGGGAGGACGCGATGGCGACCGAAACGCACGGAGCCGAGGCCGCAACGGGCTTGCCTCAGCTCGATATCACGACATTCTCCAACCAGATCTTCTGGCTGTTGGTGTCACTGGTCGTGATCTACTTTATCCTGTCGCGCGTGGCCCTGCCGCGGATCGCGGCGGTGCTGGCCGAGCGTCAGGGGACGATCACCAACGATCTTGCCGCTGCCGAGGACCTCAAGGCCAAGGCCGTCGAGGCCGAGGAAGCGTATAACAAGGCGCTGGCCGATGCCCGTGCCGAGGCACAGAAGATCATCGCCGAGACCAAGGCCGAGATCAAAGCCGATCTCGACCGCGCCAATGAAGAGGCCGATGCCGAGATCGCGGAACGGACCGCCGAGGGCGAGAAGAAGCTTGCGGAGATCCGTGAAAGTGCCGTGGAGAGCGTGCGCGAGGTGGCCAAGGATACGGCGGCCGAGATCGTCTCGGCCATGGGGGGCAAGGCCGATGGCCGCAGCGTCACCGCCGCGATCAACGCCCGGATGAAAGGATGAGAGCCATGCGCAAGCTGACCGTGACACTGGCCGCATCCGTGATTGCCAGCCCTGCGCTGGCCGCGTCGGGCCCGTTCTTTTCACTGAGCAACACCGATTTCGTGGTGCTGCTGGCGTTCCTGCTGTTCGTCGGCTTCCTGACCTACATGAAGGTGCCGAGCCTGATCGGCAAGAAGCTGGACGAGCGCGCGGAGGGTATCAAGTCCGACCTCGACGAGGCGCGCGCGCTGCGCGAAGAGGCACAGACCCTGCTGGCAAGCTATGAGCGCAAGCAGAAGGAAGTGCAGGATCAGGCCGATCGGATCATCGCACAGGCCAAGGAGGAGGCGACCCAAGCCGCCGAAGAGGCCAAGGACGAGATCAAGGCCTCGATCGCGCGCCGTTTGCAGGCCGCCGAAGACCAGATCAAGAGCGCCGAGGCGCGGGCGATCCGGGACGTGCGCGATCAGGCGGTGAATGTCGCCGTGGCCGCCGCGCGCGACGTCATCGCCAAGCAGATGACCGCCGCCGAGGGCAATACGCTGATCGACAACGGTATCGCCGAGGTCGAAGCCAAGCTTCACTGAGGGCGCTGGCAGTGAGTTTGAATGGCCCGGTCTGGTAACGGACCGGGCTTTTTATTGTTGATTGCTACCTTGTGATCACAAAATCAAAGCTGGGATTGATGCGACTTGCAGGCCGTCTCCGGGTTTTGGGGGAAGACTCAGTGCAGGTGTGCGCCTTGCTGGTCGCAATTCGTCTGATAATTGTGATCACACGATAAATGATGTGATCACAAAGCCAAAGTTTTTGCGGCGAATTGCCCTTATTGTCAGGAATTCTAGCTCGTGACAGGTGACAGCGCCCTGAAAAAGTTTCAAAACAGGGGCAGCTTGAGCCGGCGAACGCGCCGCCGCCATCTGTAAAGGAGGTTCTCCATGGCCGAAACCGATCTGGCCCGCACCGAACAGGTAGAACGCCCGCTATCCCCGCATCTGCAAGTCTACCGCCCGCAGCTGACCTCGATCACGTCGATTCTGACGCGGATCACCGGGAACGCGCTGATCGTGGCGGCGCTGCTGATCGTGTGGTGGCTGCTCGCGGCCTCGACCTCGGATGAGTATTTCGCGATGGCCGATGCCGTGCTGACGTCGTGGTTCGGCGATCTGGTGATGACGCTGTCGCTCTGGGCGATCTGGTATCACTATCTGGCGGGGCTGCGGCATTTCTATTTCGATGCGGGCAAAGGCCTTGAGATCGAGACGGCGGAAAAGCTGGGCTGGGGCTGCATCATCGGCTCGGTCGTGTTGACCGTCATCACGCTGCTTTTGGTCTGAGGAGGGAAAGATGCGTTATCTGACCGCACGTAAACGGGCCGAGGGCAAAGGTGCCGCTGGCACCGGAACCGAGCATTTCTGGTACATGAAGGTGTCGGGCGTCGGCCTTGCGCTGATCATTCCGATTTTTCTGGTGGCCTTTGGCCGCACATTGGGCGGCGACCGGGCCGAGGTGCTCGATGCGATGTCGCATCCGGCCATGGCGATTCTGACCGGCCTTGTGGTCTTTTTCGGCCTGCGCCATTTCGCGAGCGGCGCGCAGACGATGATCGAGGATTATGCCCATGGCACCACGCGCCGGGCCCTGATTATCGCGGTGACCGTTCTAAGTTACGGGATGATCGCCACCGGGCTTTTCGCCCTCGCCAAGATTGCGCTGTGAGGAACTGATCAAATGGCTGCTTATGAATACGAGACGCATGATTACGACGTCGTGGTCGTGGGGGCCGGCGGGGCCGGTCTGCGCGCGACGCTCGGCATGGCCGAACAGGGGCTGCGTACCGCCTGCGTGACCAAGGTGTTCCCGACCCGCTCGCATACCGTCGCCGCGCAGGGCGGCATCGCGGCGAGCCTTGGCAATATGGGCCCCGATAGCTGGCAGTGGCATATGTATGACACGGTCAAGGGGTCGGACTGGCTGGGGGATACCGACGCAATGGAATATCTCGCGCGCGAGGCCCCCAAGGCCGTCTACGAGCTGGAGCATTACGGCGTGCCGTTCTCGCGCACCGAGGAGGGCAAGATCTATCAGCGCCCGTTCGGCGGCCACACGACCGAATTCGGCGAGGGCCCGCCGGTGCAGCGCACCTGTGCCGCCGCCGACCGCACCGGGCACGCGATCCTGCACACGCTTTATGGGCAGAGCCTGAAGGAAAAGGCCGAATTCTACATCGAGTATTTCGCCATCGATCTGATCATGACCGATGGCGCCTGCACCGGCGTTGTCTGCTGGAAGTTGGACGATGGCACGATGCATGTCTTCAACGCCAAGATGGTGGTGCTGGCGACGGGTGGCTATGGCCGGGCCTATTTCTCGGCGACGAGTGCGCATACCTGCACCGGTGACGGCAATGGCATGGTGGCGCGGGCGGGCCTGCCGCTTCAGGATATGGAGTTCGTGCAGTTCCACCCGACGGGTATTTTCGGCGCAGGCTGCCTCATTACCGAGGGTGCGCGCGGTGAGGGCGGGTATCTGACCAACTCCGAGGGTGAGCGGTTCATGGAACGCTATGCGCCCAACTACAAGGATCTGGCCCCGCGCGACTATGTCAGCCGCTGCATGACGATGGAAATCCGCGAGGGGCGCGGCGTGGGGTCGGGGGGCGATCACATCCACCTGAACCTGAGCCACCTGCCGCCCGAGGCGCTGAACCTGCGCTTGCCGGGGATTTCCGAGAGCGCCAAGATCTTTGCCGGGGTCGACGTGACCAAGGAGCCGATCCCTGTGCTGCCCACCGTGCATTACAACATGGGCGGCATTCCGGCGAATTACTGGGGCGAGGTGATCAACCCGACCAAGGATGATCCGCATGCCGTGGTGCCCGGCCTGATGGCCGTGGGCGAGGCGGCCTGTGCGAGCGTGCACGGGGCGAACCGGCTGGGCTCGAACTCGCTCATCGACCTTGTGGTGTTCGGGCGTGCGGCGGCCATTCGGGCGGGCAAGGTTGTGAACCCCGAGAGTGCGGTGCCTGCCACCAACAAGGCCGAGGTCGAAAAGGCGCTCGACCGGTTCGACGCGCTGCGCTACGCCGACGGGGCCGTGCCGACCGCCGATCTGCGGCTGGAGATGCAAAAGACGATGCAGGCGGATGCCGCCGTCTTCCGCACCTCCAAGACGCTGGCCGAAGGTGTCGAGAAGATGAAGGGTGTCGCCGCCAAGATGGCAGATATCAAGGTCACCGACCGTAGCCTTGTGTGGAACAGCGACCTGATGGAGACGCTGGAACTGACCAACCTGATGCCCTGTGCGCTGTCGACGATCTTTGGTGCCGAGGCGCGGCATGAAAGCCGGGGCGCGCATGCGCATGAGGATTTCAGCACACGCGACGATGAGAACTGGCGCGTGCACACGATTGCGCGGATCGGTGAGACGGATGTCGATCTGAGCTATCGCCCGATCATCGAGGACCCGATCACGCCCGAGGATCAGGGCGGTATCAGCCTCAAGAAGATTGCCCCGAAGGAAAGGACATTCTGATGCGGATTTTTACCAATGCAGTGATCCCCGCGCTTCTCGGTCTCGGTCTGAGCGTTGCGAGCGCCCCGGCCTCGTTTGCCGATCCCAACCGGTATATCCCGGTGCGCGACCAACGCGCGGCGATCCTCGATTGCCGCTATGAGATGGGGCTGCGCGGTGCGGCGCGCTTTGCCGCCGAATGGCCGGAGGTGCCGCCCGGCGGGCAGACCGTCTCGTGGATCGTGCCGGGGCCGAACCTGAGCCCGGCGCAGACCGACCGGGTCAATGAATGCGCCGACAAGCGGCTGGGCCGCAATCCGACGCCGCGCTTTGCCTCGGGCGAGCAGCGGAGGGTCGAGCGTCGCTACAGCCGGTGCCCGAAGCATGCCGCTATTCTGTATGGCGGCTCGGGCGTTTGTATCAAGGGCAACTGACAGAATGATCCGACGCGCGTTTCTCTGTCTTGCGGTTGTCGCCCTCGGAGCCTGTGAGGCGACCAATCAGGTGGCGGACAACATCGCGCGTGAGCGGGCCAAGAGCGTGGTCAACACGGTCGTGGCAGAGCGGTTTCCGGGTGTGAATGCCGCGCCGGTCACCGATTGCATCATCGACGCGGCCTCGGCCCGCGAGATTGTCCGGATCGCCGGAGCGAGTGTCACCGGGGTGACCCCCGAAGTGGCACAAGAGGTTGTCGGCATCGCACAGCGCCCCGAGGCCGTGCAATGCATCGCCGCAAATAGCCTGACCCTGCTGGGCGGCTGAAAGGAGTAGAAAATGGTTCAACTCACACTCCCCAAGAATTCTCGCATGGTGGCGGGCAAGACCTGGCCCAAGCCCGAGACGGGCGGCACGATGCGCAAGTTCACGATCTATCGCTGGAACCCCGATGACGGGCAGAACCCGCGCGTCGATACCTATTTCGTCGATCTCGACGATTGCGGGCCGATGGTTCTGGATGCGCTGATCTACATCAAGAGCAAGATCGACCCGACGCTGACCTTTCGCCGCTCCTGCCGCGAGGGGATCTGTGGCTCCTGCGCGATGAATATCGACGGGATCAACACGCTTGCCTGCATCTACGGGATGGACGAGGTCAAGGGCGACGTGAAGATCTATCCGCTGCCGCATATGCCGGTGGTCAAGGATCTGATCCCGGACCTCACGCATTTCTACGCGCAGCATGAGAGCATCATGCCGTGGCTGGAGACCAAGACCAACCGGCCCGCCAAGGAGTGGAAGCAGTCGATCGAGGACCGCGAAAAGCTGGACGGGCTCTATGAATGCGTGATGTGCGCCTGTTGCTCGACCTCCTGCCCGTCCTATTGGTGGAACGGCGACAAGTATCTCGGGCCGGCGGCATTGCTGCATGCCTATCGCTGGATCATCGATTCACGAGACGAGGCGACGGGCGAGCGGCTGGACGACCTGGAAGATCCGTTCAAGCTCTATCGCTGCCACACCATCATGAACTGCACCAAGACCTGCCCCAAGGGCCTCAATCCCGCCAAGGCAATTGCAGAGATCAAGAAGATGATGGTCGAACGACACGTGTGAGGCCGGTGTAGTGGCGTGCCGTGGCTGATCTCTGGTCCGCACTGCTCCTGACGCTGATGGCGGGGGCGGCGATGCCCATCGGGGCGGCGTTCGCCCTGTCTGCCACCTGCCGCAAGCTGCCGCATGAGGTGACGCATGGCATCATGGCCTTCGGCGGTGGGGCGCTGTTGGCCGCGATTGCGCTGGTGCTTGTCCCGCATGGCCGGGAAGATCTGTCCGCGCCGGTCGCGCTGTTGGCCTTTGTCGGTGGCGGGCTCACGTTCTATGTCATCGACCGCAGGCTGGAGGCCGGGGGCGGGCGCGGTGCGCAGCTTCTGGCGATGTTGCTTGACTATCTGCCCGAAGCCATGGCCATCGGGGCCTTGCTGGCGGCGCAGAAGGAACGGGCTTTTCTGCTGGCCGGTCTGATCTTTCTGCAAAACCTGCCCGAAGGCTTTGCCGCGTTTCGCGACATCGTGCGGGATGGCGCAGTCGCAGGCGGCAAGATTGTTCTGCTCTTTGCCAGCCTTGCCCTGCTTGGCCCGGCCTGCGCCGCCATCGGCTTCACGTTTCTGGCCGAGATGCCGGATGTGCTGGGTTTCATCATGCTGTTTGCGGCGGGCGGTATCCTCTACCTGATCTTTCAGGACGTGGCACCCGGGTCGCATGAGGGACAGGCGTGGTCGCCCGCGCTGGGCGCGGTTCTGGGGTTCAGTCTCGGCCTGTGGGGGGACCTGATGATCGGGTGAGTTGCAAATCCTGCATGGCCAGACTGCGGGAATGAGGGTTTTCGCGGCAAGGCAGAGGATTACCTTTGCCCTGTTCGAAAAATGGAGAAAAGACCATGGCTTACCCGGTCGAGAAACCCGTGACACCGATCCCTGCGCTGCCCGATTGGGTGGAGGCCTATTACACGCCCGAGGCCCCTGCGAACCGGCCTGAGGCCCCGACCCTGGGCGTGCTGGAGCAGATGTATGCCTATTACGACGGCTGAGCCGGTTACCAGAAGGCTGGATTGCTTAGCGCGGGCGCGCAAGTGGCGCGCCCGGTGAGCGGCGCAAGCGGCTGGCCGGTCAGCGATTGCGCGAGCCAGCCCTCGGGCTGTGAGAGCGGGTAGGGGGCGGGCAGGTCGCGCAGCGTGATGGGCTCAAAGCCCACCCGCCCATAAAACGCGGGATCGCCATAGGTCACCGCGACCTCTGCGCCGTCCGCGCGCAGGGCCGTGAGGGCCTCTGCGAGCATCTTTTGCCCGATGCCCTGACCCTGCCGGTCGGGGGCGACGGCGACGGGGGAAAGCAGCCAAGTGCGGCGCGTTGTGCCTGCGTGGCGCAGGCGGGTGAAGATGCAGGCCCCGACAAGGCCGCCATCGTCGGCGGTAAAGACGTGCAGGTCATCCGCGTCGGTGGTTGCCATAAGGTCGCGGGCAAGCCTGCCGACTGATGCACCTTCCTCCGCGCCCTCGGAGGCGGTGAAGGTGGTCTTGAAGAGATCGGCGATCTCGGTTTCGCGGCCCGTGCTGCCGGATGTGATCTGCATGTGCGTGGTTCCCTATGGTGCCGCATGACCGTGCCATGCGGGCGCGGTTCGGGAAAGCCGTGCCGATGCGCGCGAGCACCGCAATGTGATCGCGGGGCCACGCGTACCGGGGTTTTCATTTTCCGCCCCATGTCAGAGGATCGTGCGCAAAGAGGAGTGACCGATATGCCGTTCTTGCCAAGCCTGCCCGACCCCGCGCATCTGATGGACCTTTACGCGCGGTTTCCCGAGAATGTGCGTCCTTTGATGGACTATACCGACGGGTTGTTGCGCGGTGAGGGCGAATTGAGCGTGGGCGAGCGGGAGCTGATCGCCACCTATGTCTCGGCGCTCAATGCCTGCACGTTCTGCGCGGGCGCGCATCGCGCCTATGCGGAGGTGTTCGGGATCGACGGCGCGCTGATCGACGCGCTGATCGAGGATGTGGAGAGCGCCCCGGTCGACGAGAGGCTGCGCCCGGTGCTGGCCTATGTGGCCAAGCTCAACACCCTGCCGAGCAGGCTGGTGGAGCGGGATGCGCAGGCGGTTTATGACGCGGGCTGGTCGGAGGCCGCGCTTTACGAGGCGGTGCAGGTCTGCGCGCTGTTCAACATGATGAACCGGATCATCGAGGGGACGGGGGTGAACTTAGATTATGCCGATGCGCCCGAGAGGCATCCGGCGGCCGGGTCTTCGCCCGAGGCGCAGGCGCGCAGCTATAGCCAGTTCGGCGAGATGGTGGCGGCGATGGCCAAGGGCTGAGCCGCATGATCGTTGTTGTCGGGCTGATCGTCGCCTTTATCCTCGTGCTGATCTTTTCCAATCGTGCGACGCGGGATTGCCGGTGGCGCGAATACCGGGTGAGCGGTTGCGATCTGCGGCGGCGCTGGCATTGCGTGGCCTGTGGCGCGGAGGTCTTTACATCCGACGGCACCCCGCCGAAGGTCTGCCACGACCCCCGCCGCAAAAGGACGTGACGCGATGACCCGAAGCCCTGATGATGCCGCCGCCCGCCGCGCCGTGGCCCCCGTGATCTGTTATCCAAACGACACGTTGCCGGTGCCCGATCTGGCGCTTTATGCGTCGGCGCGCGAGGGGGCGGAGAAGCTGGCCGAGGTGGTGGTGCCGCCGCGCGAGGCGGCCTGTTTTCGCGCGGGCGCGGGCGAGTTCTTTCGGATCAGCAGCATCGAGGGGCCGCAGGTGGGCGATCTCAACCTGTGGAACGCGGATGACCTGTCGGAGCGTTTCTATTCCGGCAAGACGCGGGCGATGCATGGCACCCATGTGACGCGGGGCGAGCGGCTGTGGTCGTCGTTCCCGCATCTGCGCCCGATGGCGACGATCGTCGCGGATACGCTGGAGTGGTACGGGATCGACGCGTTCGGCGGCTCGGTGCATGACGTGATCGGCACGCGTTGCGATCCCTATACCGGGAACCTCTTGTCGGGGGTGCAGTATCACCATTGCTGCCATTCCAACCTGACGCGCGCGGTGGCGGATGAGTTGGGGGTGCCGCTGGCGGAGGCGGAGGGGCATGTGCATGATGTGCTCAACGTCTTCATGTGCACCGGATTCACCCGCGACACGGGGCAGTATTTCATGAAGGCGAGCCCGGTGCGGCCCGGCGATTACCTGGAGTTCTTTGCCGAGATCGACCTGCTGGGCGCGCTCAGCGCCTGCCCGGGTGGGGATTGTTCGGCGGAGCATACCAGCGATGCGGCGGCGTGTTACCCGCTGCTGGTCGAGGTGTTCCGACCCGTGGAGGGGGCGTTTCGCGGCTGGCAGAGCCCGGCGCGCAACGGGTATGATGGCAGTCACGGGCGGTGATGGGGTGGGAATGGTCTGATGCTGCCGTTGACGTCTAGACCCAATGCGCGGAATCAAGGCGCGGAACGCGCCGCCGCGCAGCGCCCGACCGCCCCCTCGGGCGGGCGCTTTTGCAACGTTTCAAGCCATTGAAAACGCGGACGTGTTTGGCTGGCATAAAGTGCGCTCCACCTAGGTTGCTGCGCCCACCCGGCGGTCGGGCACTGCGCGGCTCCTAAAGCGTCGCGTTCAACACCCGCAACAGGCCATACGCACCCCTTTCTAGAACGGCTTGCGCCATGCGAGGGCGAAGCTCCAGTCGGTTTCGGACTGCACGCCGTTGAGGTCCTGATGGATCGGCAGACCCAGTTCAAAGCCGATCAGGTGGCCTTTCAGCGGCCCTTTGCGCGGTGTGATGTCGGCCCCGGCATAGAGCGTCACGTAGCGCCCGCCGTAATTCTGCGGATCCGCCCCGAGCGACGGCCCTATGATGCGCGGATCGCGCCCGTGGATGTGATCGGCATAGCGGTATTCGAGCCTACCCGAGTAGCTGATCCACGGCGCGGCACGGTAGCTGAGCCAGCCGGTGAGTGCCGCCTCGTGGCCCCGCCGATAGCCGGCGTGATTGCGGTCGAGCCGCAGGATGCCGCGCAGCTGCCCGCCCCAGTTCATTGCGCCGCGCCCGCTCTCCCATGTCAGGCTGGGATGCAGGTCGTAGGTGCCCGAGCCAAGCTGCATCGAATAGGCGAGCCGCATGGTGGGGGTTGTGCCCATCGGGCTGAGCATCCGGCCGGTTTCGGTGATCGAGCCGGTGGGCAGGCTGAGCCCGAGGCCGAGCGCCGCGCGGCTGCGCCCGTCCTTGTGCAGCGACCAGAGCGCGCCGAGACGGATATCGCCGAGACCCTCTGAGCTGGCGGTGTTCTGGCCGAGGACGGTGGTGCCGGTGGGACCGGCATAGGTGCGCATGGTCATGGATTTGCGGATGTAAGGTGCCATACCCATCAGGGTAAGGCGGTCGCTGACGCCGTACATCGCGCCCAGCATGTGCATCTCGCCGGTCATCTCGACCGGGGCCATGCGGATCGTGGGGGGCTGGCCGGGCATCCCGGCAAAGGCATTGGGCACGGTGGTGACCAGCGTTGCGGCGTCGAGGTCATCGGTGCCGGTGCGGATGCCCGACATCGACATCGCGCCCAACCGGTAGGTCAGCACCACGCGGCCCTTGGGCAGTTGGTGGCGCCCCGGCAGGCCGACGGGGCCGTGACGGTGCATGTGGTGCCGACCGTGATCGTGGGCCATCGTGCTGCCCGCCTGCATGGTCATCGGCGGCATGGTCTGGGCCGGGGCCATGGTGGCCAGCAGCCCGGCGCAGGCGAGGGCCGCGCCAAGGGTTCGTTTGAGCATTGTGTCGTCCTTTGAGAACGGGCGCGCAGGGGCGGCCCGGTGATCTGTCGTGATGGGGGCTGTGTCAGATCAGACGACGGGGGGCGCGCGGGGTCGGTGCGCAGGGGGTGTCGACCGCGTGACGCGGGAGGAGTGGCCGACCTGAGCGACCAAGGCGACAAGCCGCCCGGTCGGGGCGGGAACGCTCAGATCGGGCAGATCAAGCGCGGCGGTGATGCCGAAGGCGGGGCAGGGATCGTGCGCGGTGCCTTCGACCGGGTCCGCCGGGCTGTCGCCGCCAATGGGGATATAGATGATTTCCGATCCGGTGCAGATCGCCATCATGCCGGGGCCGGGGGCGCCGCCCGCCATCACCATCGGCAGGGCCGCCACGCGCAGGGCAAGCACCAGCGCCAGAAGCACCGCGAAGCCGCCGCGCGCCCAGCCTGTCGAAATCTTGGGAATGCTCCGCATACCTGCCCGTCACTTGTTCGGGTCGGTTATATGCATGATCACGAATTTGTGAAGTCGAAGCCGGACCGATGGTCCGTTTTGCCGCAGGGCGGATCCGCGCGGTGGCATGCCCCGCGCGGTCCTGACGTCAAAAGGCGTATTGCCAGCCGAGGGTGGCGATCCAGTCGGTTTCCATCTGCGGGCCGTTGAGATCCTGATAGACCGGCACACCGATTTCGGCAGCGAGGCGATGGCCGCGCAGCGCACCGCGCTGCGAGACGAGGTTCACCCCGGCAAAGAGGGTGATGGTGTCACCGCCGTAATTGTCCGGATCGGCGGTCTGCACCGGGCCCGCGATCTGCGAATCGCGGCCGCTGATATCGCCGACGGTTTTGGCCTCGATCCGGCCCGAGAGGCTGATCCACGGCTTGGGCTGGATGCTGGCCCAGCCGGTCAGCCGCGCCTCGTGGCCCAAACGGTAGCCTTCGTTCTTGCCGGTGCGGATCACGCCCGACAGTTGCGCGCCCCAGGCGGTATTGCCCGAGCGGGCGTTGTAGGTGATGCCCGGCAGCAGGTCATAGGTGCCCGATCCGATCTGCATCGCGTAGGGCAGGCGGATATTGGGGCGGGCGCCATTGGGGGCGAGGATCGTGCCGCGCTCGGAGGTGGAGCCGGTGGGCAGGCTGCCCCCGAAATTCAGATGCCACTTGTGAGTGCCGCGCTCGGCGAGGCCGATCAGGGCCGACACCTTGAGATCGCCCCAGCCCTCGGAGGAGGTGCGAAAGCCGCCCAGCACATTGGTGCCCGCGCCGCCCTGAAAGGTGATGTGATCCATCTTCTTCTCGATATAGGGCAGCATCGCCATCAGGGTGATGCGGTCATTGGGGGCGTACATCGCGCCGAACATGTGCATCTGCATCTGCATGTCTGTTGGTACGATCCGTAGCGTCGGCGGCTGACCCGGCGCGCCGAAGAAGCGGTTGGGCACGGTGGTTGCGATGGTGGCGGGGCTGACATTGTCGTCGCCGATGAGATTGCCCTGCATGTCCATGTGCATGAAGCGATAGGACAGCATCACCTCGCCGGTCTTGTGGCGGTGTTCGCCCATCACGCCAATCGGGGCGTGACCGTCGGCGCGCAGCGGTGGAAGGTCGGTCGCGCTGACGCGGAGCCCGTCACCGGGGGCTGGTGGCGCGTCTTCATGCGCCGTCGCGGGCAGTGTCGAAAGGCAAAGCGTCAGGGTCGCGCAGAATGCACCTGCGCGCAGGAAAACCTGTGTCATGGTCTTGGTCTCTTTGTGTTGGGGTCCGTCACCGGGCGCGCGGGGCTAGGCGAATGGCCCGGCTGGCGCCTGCGGAAGTCCTCGTGAAAATGGATTGGGTGATCTGGCCGTAAGGGGCTGGCATGGGCCGTTCGGGCCTGTTTTCCCGCCGCTCGTATCGCCGTATCTGCCCGCTGGAGAGGGCGTCACGACCGAGAACCTGAATGGGAAAGCTCCGCTTCGGATGTCCCGCTGGAAATGCATGCCGTCCTGTGTGGGGAACGGATGCACGGGTGGGCCCGTCAGGCGCGCATGCCAGTTATCCCTGGGCAGGCAGGGGCGGTGCGCGCGGGCTGTAGGCCGCACAGGGGGTCTGTGCGGCGGCGCAGGGCACGTCAGTGCGCGCCGTGATGTAGGAAAAGGCGACGATCCGCGCTGCCGGGTCGACCACAATGTCGGTCAGCGCGGCAGGCGATTTGAAGAACGGGCAGGGCGTGCCGAGATGCGGGCCGTCGTGATCATGCGCGGCCTCGGTCGGGCCGGGCTCTGCGGCATGGTCCTCGACGAGGCACAGCTCTCCACCCAGTGCCAGAGCCTCGATGCGCAGCGCCTCTTGCGCGCGCTCAGCAGCGCGGGCGGCATCGGCCAGCTCGTGCTGACACTCGACGGCGGCGGCGGTTGCGACGCGCACGCTGAGCAGCAGTACCAAAAGGGCCGGTGCGACACCGACCTTCCGCAAACCTGCCATGAATGCGCCTATGCTCAACACATCGAAGCCCCGGGCCGGAATGGCCGGACTGGTCCAAAATCAAGCGCGGGAGCGAGTAATGGAATGACCGCGCAGGAAAAGGTTAGCCAGCGATGCAATTTTCGTCAAGCCTGCGGGTGGGGCGGCCTAGCCCTTTTGGCGTTGCCGCCAGAGGGTGAACAGCCCCGCCCCCACGATCAGCGCCGCGCCAAGCGCCACGTTGAGGCGGATGGTTTCGGAAAACACAAGGATGCCGAGGGTGCTGGCGAAGACCAGTTGCAGATAGGCGAAGGGCTGCACCGCGCTCGCCTCGGCGACCTCGTAGCATTTGATCAGCGTGTAATGCCCCGCGGCCCCGGTGATGCAGAGCGCCCCCATCCAGACCCAGTCGGGGCCGGTCATCGGTTCCCAGAACCACGCGCCGACCGCCGTCATCGCGACCGAGCCGACCGTTCCGGTCCAGAAGAACGAGGTGGCAGCCGTGTCGCGCCGGGCGACATAGCGGGTGAGCAGGCCGTAGAGTGCGAACATCAGCGCCGCGATGAAGGGGATGATGGCGGCGGGCTGGAACACGCCGAAGCCGGGCTCGAGGATGATGGTCACGCCGACAAAGCCGACGGCGATGGCCGCCCATCTGCGCCAGCCCACGCTTTCGCCCAGAACCGGCCCCGAGAGGGCGGCGATCAAGAGCGGGTAGGCGGCAAAGACTGCGTGGCTCTCGACCAGACCGAGGAGGGTGAAGCCGTAGATCATCACGCATATCTCGGCCACCAGAAGCACCGCGCGAAAGCCCTGCATCAGGGGTTGCGAGGTGGCGGCGGCGCTGCGCAGGCCGCCCGCTTTGCGCGCGGCGATGGTCATCACGAAGGCGGCGAAGAACCAGTAGCGGATCATCACCACCATGAAGACGTTGTATTCGCCCGCCAGATGCCGCGAGATGCCATCCTGCACCGCGAAGATGAAGGTGGTCAGCACCATCAGCCAGATGCCGAGCCGGGTATTCTGGAGTGTCATGCCTCGCCTTTCACCGCCACGGTCATGTGCCGTTTGCGGCCATATCCCGCCTGACGGGTAACAGAAAACCCCGCCGCCTCAAGCCCCCGGCGCACGAAACCCGCCGCCGTGTAGGTCGCCGCCGTGCCGCCCGGTGCCGTGTGGCGGGCGACCTCGGTCATCAGGTCGGGCTGCCAGAGTTCGGGGTTCTTCGCGGGGGAAAACCCGTCGAGAAACCACGCATCCGCGGTGCCCGGCCAAGGCTTTAGCGTATCGCGGGCATCGCCGGTGATCAGCGTGAACTGCAGGTCCGGCAGGGTGATTTCCTGCGCCTCGCCCTGCCAATGGGGGGCTAGGTCCGCCGCCAGCGGTGCAAGCTCCGCAAAGCGGCTTTGCGCGCGGCGCATGTCGGCGGGCGGCATCGGGTAGGCCTCGAAGGAGGTGAAGTGCAGCCGTCCGGCGATCCCGGCGGCGCGCCATGCTGCCAGTGCCGCCAGCAGGTTCAGCCCGGTGCCGAAGCCCAGTTCGGCGATATGGAAGCCGTCGCGGAACCGGGCCGGCAGGCCGTTGCCCGCAAGAAAGACATGGCGGGTCTCGGCGAGGCCATTTTCGAGGCTGAAATAGGGATCGTCGAAGCGGATCGAGACCGGCACATCGCCGTCACGCCAGGCAAGGTCAGCGGGATGGTCCTGCATGCGGCGATCCTCTAGAACGGGGGGCGAATGCGCGCGACCATGGCGCGCGGCAAGGGGATTGGCAATGGTCGATATCACGGTCAGGGGTGCGGGTATTTTCGGGCTGTCGGTGGCCTGGGCCTGCGCGCGGCGCGGCGCGCGGGTGCGGGTGATCGATCCGCATGGCCCCGGTGCCGGGGCCTCGGGCGGGGTGGTCGGTGCATTGGCCCCGCATGTGCCCGAGAACTGGAACGACAAGAAGGCGTTTCAATTCGAGAGCCTGATCATGGCCGGGCCGTTCTGGGCCGGGGTGGCGGAGGCCGGGGGCGTCTCGCCGGGCTATGCGCGGCTGGGCCGGGTGCAGCCGGTGATGGATGCGGCGGGGCTGGCGTTGGCCCGCGCGCGCGAGCTCAGCGCGGCGACGCTGTGGCAGGGACAGGCGGAGTGGCGGGTGGAGCCTGTGCAGGATGCGTGGTGCCCGCAGAGCCCCACCGGGTATGTGATCCGCGACACGCTGAGCGCGCGGCTGCATCCGCGCCGGGCCTGTGCGGCGCTGGTGGCGGCGCTGCGCGCGCGCGGCTGCGAGGTGCTGCGCGAGGGGCCGGATGCGGGCCGCGTGCTCTGGGCCACGGGTGTGGCCGGGCTGGAGGCGCTGAACGCGGGTCATCCCCGGCAGGTGGGCAACGGCGTCAAGGGTCAGGGCGCGGTGCTGGATTTCGACGCGCGCGACCTGCCGCAGCTTTTCGCCGATACGGTGCATATCGTGCCGCATGAGGACGGGACCACGGCGGTCGGCTCCACCTCGGAGCGCGACTATGACGACGCCACGAGCACCGATGCGCAACTGGACGCGGTGATTGCCCGGGCCTGCGCGGCGGTGCCGGTGCTTGCGAGCGCGCGGGTGCTGGAGCGCTGGGCCGGGGTGCGGCCCCGGACACGCTCGCGCGCGCCGATGCTGGGGGCGCATCCGCTGCACACGGGCGCGTTCATCGCCAATGGCGGGTTCAAGATCGGGTTCGGCATGGCCCCCAAACTGGGCGAGGTGATGGCCGATCTGATGCTCGACGGGGTG
>MDTG01017740.1_pt1 | contig 18112 bp, 17 predicted proteins | sample 811421 | NCBI WGS metagenome assembly MDTG01 (sample SAMN05326645, study PRJNA326480) | marine metagenome | isolation source: seawater | place: Pacific Ocean: South East | collected 2011 | reverse complement strand
CTCCTCTAAATAGTGATTATGCATAAAAGTTGATTTAAAAACAATATTTTTAACTAAAATGTATATATAAAATACATATCAATTTATCGGTTTAAACCTCACTAGCAAATCGTGCAATGAGTTTTTTCTAATTAATTTGGCGCCAGGATCTTTAGTCAAAGGTCTCCAAGAATAGTTAATGTAATTACCAAATATGGGGATATTAAAGTAAATTCCTTTATCAAAAGTACCTTCTCCAAATTGCTCACTTGAGACATCAGTGAAAGATGCAAAAACACCAAACTTTGTCCCATTTGAAAAGGTTCTAGATAAATCTATGGTAAAACCCTCATCACCAGCAAGGTATTCTCCAAATGAAATTTTAGTATCAAAGGGCAATCTTCCATAATTTCGATAATATAAGTTTAAGTGAGATGTTACATTTTTGTAATCTAATGTCCCAAAGCGCATTTCATAATCTCTTTTTTGAACTTCGAAAACTTCAAAACCAACTGCATAATTTGAGCCTTGATTAAAATAGAGATATTCAAATCCAGCACCACTAAACATTTCCTCTAAAATCCCAGCAGTAAACATTAGATGGTGATTCTTTCTGGGAGTAAGGAAATAGTCAAACTGTGCCCTGCCAATTATTATTCCATCTCCAAAATCTCTCAAGTATTCTTTTACATCTGATCTTACTTGTGCAGGATATTTATCTACGGGAGGGATAGTTAGATCATCAAAATTGTCAGCTATTGAGTATTTAAGGTTAGAGGAAAAGATAAAATTTTCTCTAAAAGCATACTCAGCATTATTTTCAACTAAAAGGGCTCCCTTAAAGAACTCTTCTCTCGAAGCTAAAAAAGGTCTTATTGATAGCCTCGTGTTATTATTAAATTTCTTCTTAACTTGTTTTTGGTATATTAAATTTGCATTTTCTCGGAAATTTTCACCATATTCAGTTTTTGCTTCTAAATCTGCAATCCTAAGATCTTTTTTTACCGGCTTTGCTATTCCAGCATCAATTGAAGCTCTTCTTATTATTTCATCAATTATATCTAAATTAGGATGTCTAAATTGATTCATTTGTATGCCTATCTGGTTTGAGTCTTCAAAAATCTTATTTACAACAATCCCATTTTCGTTGAGGCTTCTAATAAGCTTTATATACTTGCTATCATTCTTGTTGTGGTCAATTTTCTTATACTTATATCGAGGCTTACTAACTTTTGGGTTATTTTTATATACAAATTTTAGAGACAGATGAGTGTCCCTCTCGTTTGCTAGGCCAATTGTAAAATTATCATTTATAAAAAAATCAATTCCAAATGAATAATCATTTTTTGATTTTTGGAATCCGATTTTGCCCGGAGTAATTGTATTATCGCTCTCAAATTTTACTAAGAATTTCTCACTTGGAGCATAAGAAAAGCCAAAAAAAGGTGATGCTTTTTCGCCTGAAAAATATCTTGATGGCTGAAACTGTCCACCCTCGCCCTCAAGATTGTCTGGTCTGTCATAAAAATCATCGCTTATGAAGCCGAGTGGATTTTTAAAACTACTACTTGAGCCATTTAAGGTTCCCCAAGACAAACCAAAGTGAAAATCTAAATTATTGATTCCATAACTTCCTACTATATATTCAGAGCTGTAAAATCCAGTTCCAGCAATGTCATTAATTCCTATTGCAATTGCAGGCAATAAACCCTCCTCCTTAACCCTAATCTTAAAATTAAAGCCTTTATCTTTATAACCCTGACAAAAGCTTTCGCCCAATGCATTGCCTCTACAAAGCTGTCTATCTTCAATATTCATATAAAAGAATGAAGCTTCCATCCAATCATAAGGAGACGAAGTCATCGTGATCTTTTGATCTGGATCACCATTGTATAAAGTGAATCCGTATGAGGATTCATCATAAAAACGAGCTGTTGGCATATTGATTAGGCCAACAACACCATGATTATTAAACGAATTATAAGTAAAACTATCAGTGATTGTTGGTTGATTAAAAAGGATTAAGAGAAAATATATAGAAATATATTTTTTCATCTATTTTTTACATTTAATTACTAGACAAATTATCAAGAGCGGCTGCAGAAAATGCCAGATCAGACAAAATGTTTGTGTAAGGAACCAATGCTTGTAAGGCAGGATTTTGTATATTGATTTTCCTAGGGATCACTATAGTATCTCCGGGTTCTAAATCAATATTTTTAACAAAAATGTTTTTATTTCGTTTTTGAACCATGCCATTTGCTTTTATAACATAAATCCTTTTTTTATCTGCATATTCTTGAAGGCCGCCTGCTTTATTGATTGCATATTGCAAAGTCATTTTATTTGTATATTCAATAGCAACAGGATTAAGTGCTTCTCCAATAATAATAATTGAATTTGGATTTTTCGGCACAAAGATTGAGTCTCCGTTAAATAACAATGTATTTAACGAGGATGGAGATTTTGGGGAAAAATCTCCCGCTAATCTTCCCAGATTTTCTGGATCAATTGTTTCAGAGAGCGCTTGAATAACATTTATATCATCAAACCTTTCTCCATCTTGAGAACTCATTAATAATGCTTTATTTAGACTTTCTCTAGAAACTTCGATTGATTTTAGTTGTCTATTTCTTATAACTTCTCTAGTGAGAGTTATACCTTCAAGGAAAGCTTGTGATTTAAATTGGCCAATTAATTCATATAAATCTTGGATAGTGGAATCATCATTTAATACATACGTACCCGGAAAATCTACTGCTCCACTAATCTTTACTGAAATAAGGTTGTTTTCAGGGGATCTAAAAGAAATAGTATTATATTTTTGTGCAGTAAATTGCATTTCTTCATATCTTAGATTTAAAACAATATCCTCTAGTGGACTGAGGTATGTAGCTATCTCATCAACATCACTCATATCTAAACCAAGCAAATCCACAAATGATGAAACAGCAAATTGGCCAAAAACAGGCATTCTAAAATTCCCCTGTTTGTGATTTATTACCAGCTCATAGTCTGATATTAAGGAACTTGTCTTTTGACTTACTGGATATGATCTATTATCAATGTTTGCAAAATAAACTCTAGAGTTAGGCATTAATTCGATATCTGTATATGTGCTTGGATCATTTAAACTAAATAAGACAGTAGATTTTAGTAATTTATCTTCATCAAATTGCTCCAAAACAGCTAACCATGGATAAACATCAACAAATTTTAAATTAGCAATCAAGTCCTCCAGTTTTTTATACTTATTAAGGTCATAAAAACCAGGTTGCTCTACTGAGCCAAATACTTGAATATTAGAGTTATCCTCATTTACATAATTAAAAACCACTATAGACAAAGCATTTTTAAGACTATGATCAAGATCATTTATATTTCTTTTTACTATTGAAGCTTCCTTTAAATCTAAAAAAGAAACAGATATATTTGATTTATTTGCTGTTTGATTGAAGCCAAGAGCAAAGTCTACTGCATCTCCCAAAGTTTCGCCTTCTTTTAATTCATATATGGCTGGGCGCTTTACATCACCACTTATTTGGACAAACTGAGAAGCTGCATTGACTAACAAAGTATCGCCAGCCTCAATAGTAAGATCTTTTGATCTATCACCCCTTATAAGTAAGTCATATAAATCAAATGAGTAAACTTCTTTATTTTTTCTTATTAATTTAATATCTCTTAAAGAGCCTATTTCAGATATTCCTCCTGAGTATGATAGTGCGCCAGTAATAGTGCTGAAGGGATTAATTAGATAAGTACCTGGGGTTTTAACTGCACCAACTATTGTGATCTTCTTAGCGCTTAAGTTTTGCATTGATATATCAATATTCACGCCAATGTATGACTGTTCAATCAATAGCGATAGTTTATCCTTAACTTCTTGCAGACTTAATCCAACAACGGAAATTGCTCCAAGCTCAGGAAATAAAATTGTCCCATCTAATTTAACATTTAAATTAAATATTGAATCTTTTGAGCCTGATAAAATGACTGTGAATTGATCTCTTAATGATATTTTATAATCGTTAGGTAAAGGGAGATCTCCAACTGCTGTTAAAGAAGTTGGTGTTGATGAAAAGAAATCATAGCCATATTTTTTACCGGGGATTTTATTTGCATCATTATTAGATTTTTTTGCTACTAATGATTCATTTAGAACTGGAAGTTCTTCAACTGATACATCTGTAGAATTTTTACCCTCATATACATCTTTTGCCATCTCAATTTGTTCAGGGCTAAGTTGAGATAAGATTGAAGGGTCTATAGCTTGTGAATAACTATCAAAAGAGCAAGTAAAGAAAACTAGAAATAGAAATTTTTTAAAGTTCTTCATAAGTGATGAATGTATTAATAGAATATTTTACATTTATTTTTTTAATAAAGTAATTTCGAGTCATAATTCTTCCTTTATTAATCCTGGAATAGAAATACCCTCCAAATCAATAATTGGTTTAAGCAAACTATTAACGCTTTCTGAAATTTCCTCATCAGAAAGAGTAGTTGAAGATGATTGAAATATCAGTCTAACGCCAACTTTAATAACATTGAGTTTTTTATTTTCATAAAAATCAAAAATAAATGCATCTTTTAGATTTTTATCACTTAAATCTGATAAATGCTCGATGACAGCTTCATATTTGTTAGGATCCTCTATAGAGAAGGAAAAATCTCTAGCACTTGATGGAAATTCTGAGACTGGTTTATAGTTAATAAAGTTTATTTGGCCATTGCTGGAGTTTAAATCTTGGAATATTTGCTCTGGTAAATTATCTATTGATATTTCAGTGAAGAAAATTTTGTCTTTCTTTTTAGTTTTAAGCTTTGATCTTTGAATTTCTTCGACGATAAAATCTGGAATATTAGGATCATCTTTAAATAATTGTCTAAGGTAATCATTGTCAAATTTCTTAGAAAAATCTTGATAGTTGTGCCCCCTTCTTCCGCTTACAATGATACCTAACTTTTTTTCTTGCTTTATTTGATTATCTTTCGAATACAAATCACTTATTTCAAAAAATTTTATTGAGTCTTGTTGTCTTCTTTCGTTATAGAGAAGATTGTCTAATAACGAATCTTTCAAGGAGGTTCTGAGGAAGCTTCTATTGGAGTCTAATGGATTATCAATGGATATAGATTTTTTTTCCTTACTTTCTGTAAATGGGAAGTTGATGACTTCGGAGAAACCATTTTTAATTAAATATTTTTTTATTCTATTAGCTTTACCTAGACTTTTATCAGATAGTTTCTTCAATTTTAGAGGATTACTTTCTATGTTGTTATAACCAATAATCCTTGCAACTTCCTCAGCTAAATCATTTTGTGATGCAACATCGTGTCTGTACGAAGGTATAATGATTTCTTTTTTAATAGAAAAGCCTAGCTGACTTAAATATGCTAAGTATTCTTTTTTTTCTAAATTAATTCCTAAGATTTTATTAATTTTTTCAACATCAATAGGAATACTTGCTTTATCAAATCGATTATCTTCAAATGACTGAATTTTAATTTTTTTAATTTTGGTGTGGTCTCTTACTATTTCAATAAATCTTCTAAGAACAGTTTCTTGTGCTTCAATATCAACACCTCTTTCAAATTTATGAGCTGCATCAGAATTAAGATTATATTTAATACTTTTTCCAATAATTGCTTCTGGTGAAAAAAATGCGCACTCAATAAGAGCTTTTTTTGTCTTTATTGAACAGGCTGTTGACAACCCTCCCATTACACCAGCAAGGCTAATAATTTTTTTACCTAAAGAAAAAACATAATTATTTCCTGAAAGATTGATATCAGACCCTAAAAGAGTTTTAAAAGACTCATCACAATACCTATTTTCAAAAATTAGTTCTTTTGAAATAGTATCTGCATCATAACAATGAGTAGGTTGGCCCAATTCATAAGAAATATAATTGGAAACATCTGTAAAGAAATTTGTTTTATTATTACCAATTAATGAAAAATAATTCTCTAAGTAAGGTTTATATGAATTTGGAATATCTTGTATCTCTATTTCTAAAAAACTAATTTTTGAACAAGCATCAGTTGATAGATTTTTGAAATTTAAATCAAGCGGATCTATTTCATCCTCAAAGATTTTGAAAGGCTCCACTTTTCTAAAAAAAATGTTTAGATCTCTTGCTAAGCCATTCAATGATAAACAGTCACCTCTATTTGGAGTAAACTCCATATCGAATAATTCACCATCAATTTCATGTTCATGACCAAGCTGGAAAAGTTTTTCAGATAGAAGCTCTCTAGATGGTTTTTCAGATAAAAAGTTTAACAAGTCTTTATATAAAAATTTCATTTAAATTGTCTCAAAAAATCTAAATTTGATTTATAAAAATCTCTAATATCATTTACTCCATATTTAAGCATTGCTATTCTTTCAACTCCAAGGCCAAAAGCAAGTCCACTATATTTTTTTATATCAATGTTGCAGTTTTCCAAGACAACTGGATGAACAATGCCGCAACCAAGAATCTCAAGCCATTTCCCGTTATCAGATAAAATATCTACCTCAGCAGACGGTTCTGTGAAAGGAAAATATGATGGACGGAACCTTATCTCTATATTTTTTCCAAATAAGCTATGAAGTATTTGATGAATAAGATCTTTTAAATTAGCGAAAGTAACATCTTCATCAACATAAATACCTTCTACTTGATGAAACATTGGCAGATGAGTTGAATCGTCATCTTTTCTGTAAACTTTACCGGCTGAAGTAAATGCCATTGGAGGCTTGTTTTTTAGCATGCCTCTTATTTGAACTGGGGAGGTATGTGTTCTCAAAACCTGACTTTTATTTTCAACATAAAAGGTATCATGCATTTGTCTCGCGGGATGAGATTTTTTTATATTGAGCATATCAAAATTGAACTCTTCACTTTCTATTTCTGGGCCTCGGATTTCTATAAAGCCTATTTCAGATAAAAGATTTAAAAGAAAATCTTTAGTTTGATTGATTGGGTGAAGTGAACCTATGCTATTGACTAAAATTGGGGGCTCTATCTTGTCTTTTCTAGACATTGAGCTTTATTTTAAAGCAGTTTTAGCAATTTTCTCAAAAGTTGAAATATCATTAATAGCTAGGTCAGATAATATTTTTCTATTAATAATAATATTATTTTTTGTTAAGCCATTAGCAAATTTTGAGTACGAAATGCCCAACTCTCTGGATGCAGAGTTTATTCTTGAGATCCATAAAGATCTGAACGATCTTTTTTTATTTTTTCTATCTCTAAATGCATATTGCATTGATTTGATATTAGATTGCTTTGCGGTCTTGAAAAGTCTACTTCTTGCACCGTAATGTCCTTTTGTAGCTTGAAGAACTTTTTTATGTTTAGCTTTAGCTATTTTTGCTTTAGTTACTCTTGGCATACTATTTACTGATAAGTCTTGAAGCCATTTTTAACATTGTGCCTTCAAGTTTATTCAAGCCTCGGTTATGTCTTTTTCTCTTTGTTGACTGTTTTGATAAGATATGATTTCTATGAGCCCCTCTACTTTTAACAGAAGTAGCAGTTTTCTTAAAACGTTTTGACGCTCCTGAATGCTTTTTCAATTTATACCCCATCTTATAAGCCCATTAATCTAATTATGTTTCTTTATTGGTGAGAGGACCATTAAAAGTTGTCTGCCTTCCAAGGAGGCCTCTTGATCAACTTGAGCAATATCACTAAGCTCATGTTTAAGCTTGTTAAGTAATTCAAGCCCAAGATCACTGTTAAGAATCTCTCTTCCTCTAAAACGGACGCTTATTTTAGTCTTATCTCCCCCAAGAATAAAGCTTTTTATTTTTTTTAATTTAATATTGTAGTCGCCTACATCCGTTGAAGGCCTAAATTTTATCTCTTTGAGTGATCTTCTTTTTCCTTTTGATTTTGAAGAAGAGGTATTTTTTTTCTTTGTAAAGACATGTTTTCCATAGTCCATAATTTTGCAAACCACGTTTTCTGAATCTTTTGGAGAGACCTGAACAAGATCAAGATTATCTCTTAATGCTTTACTTAATGCTTCCTTGAGTGTGAATGATCCTAATTTTTCACCAGTAGAACTAATTAAAATTACATTATCTGCAATTATCTTCTCGTTGATAGGACTAATATTTTTTTTATTAACGGCTATGGTAAGTTACCCTTTTAAATATAGAGTGATGAACTGGACTTTTTCAGATGGTGTAGTCATATTTATGCGAAATTCTATAACAAAAATTCCTTTTAAACAATTTTATGGCTGTAAAACTATATGATCCCAACTATTGTGTTCAAATTTATATAAATTTCTTTTATTAAGTCTGAACTCACTCCCCTCCCAGAATTCAATCTCATATGGTTTAAATGAAAATCCTCCCCAGTATTCTGGACATTCCAATAAGTTATTCTTTTTAAATATCTCTTTATATCTATCAATAACATCTTCATAAGATTCGGTTTGCTGAGATTGTTGCGAACTTATAGCTAAAGCATTTTTTTCAATTGATCGTTTCGCAAAATAATCTTTATTGAAATCGATAGAAGTTTTTTTAATTATTGCCTTCATTCGAATTTGAATATTAATTGAAGGCCAATAAAATAATCCTGCAATTTGATTATTTGAACTAAATGCAATTGATTTTGGCGAATTATAATTAGAAAAGAATATAAAATTATCTTTATCTACAAATTTCAGGTTTACGTATCTGGAATCAACTTCGTTTTTCTCTTTATTGAAAGAAGAAATTGAAATTGCTTCAATATTATTTTGACCTGCATCTAAAGCTTTATAGTATGCATCTTTAAATAAAATGAAGGGAGTTTCTTGGGAAAGGTTATTAAATTTGATCATTCAGTTTCAAATGTGGGTTTATCACTATTATCTTCTAAAAATTCATAGGATAATGTTTTTTCAAGGCCCTCTTTTAGGGTGTATGGAGGGTGAAAACCAGTTTCACCTAAAGATGTTGTAAACTGAGTAGTAGCCATAAATTTCTTAACCCTTATGCTGCTTATTGGCAATTTCTTCATTGCAAAAAAAGCAGCTACATCAAAAATCCATCCAATTGCTATACCAAGGAATTTTGGCAATCTCAAACCTACATCCTCTTTATGAAATAAAATTGCTCTTGTGTTTGTAACCAGCTCATTCATACTAAGATCAGGCTTATCAACATAATTATATATATGAATGCCTTTATCGAAACTTAGGGAGTGTTTAATAAAACTGGACACATTTTCAACATAAGCCATTGATTTTATATTGGAGCCATTGCCAAACATTGCAAATTTTTTTGAATTGATCTGTTTGAGTAAATTATAAACATTCCCTCGATTTCCAGGACCAAAAATAACAGTAGGCCTAATAATTACTAAGGTCCTACTTACTGGATCTTCTGATTGCCAATCAAGATAAACTTGCTCGGCTTTATGTTTTGTCCTGCCATAATCATTAAAGAAGTTTGCTTTTCCACGTTCGTCGGTGTTTGGTGGTGCAAAACCATATATGGCCACAGAACTTGTAAATACTATTCGCTTTATATTGTTAGCTTTTGAGGCTTCACAAATTTTTCTTGCACCCTCAACATTTACATCATCATATCTGCTTAGCGGCCTTACATCGTCTCGATGGACGGCAGCTAAATTAATTATAGTATCGCATCCATGGAGATCTGATGCTTTTGAGCATTTTTCAATATCAAAGTATACACACGAATTATTGTCAGTTTTTATGTCAAAGCCTATATAACTGATATTTTCTTGCCTCAATAGTTTTGTTAAAGATGTGCCCAGAAAGCCAGCTGCTCCAACTATACCTATTTTCAATTACAATTCTCCTAAAATTATTTTCAAGATTTCACCTTTGACTGATGCTCAAAGCTAATTTTTTCCCTAATTGGCATAATTATCCACCAAACGACTACAAGAGTAATGTAATGAGATAACAACATAAAACAAGAAAGAAAATAATTAAAGTTTAAGTGTTGTCTATAAAATCTAAACTGATGCTTAATTAACTTTCCCTTACGAATGGAATGATCGCTTCGATTCTTGATTGTATAAATAAAATTTTTTGCTCTCAAGTGAGTGAATTTTGGATTTTTATCTAAGATAGCTAGCCAAAACTTCCAATCTTCTTTTCGCCCATCTTCAAACCTTTCTGAAAGCACTAAAGCAGTCCTAGCAATTGAAGAACCCAAATAAATTGGATTCATGACATATCTTAAAAAAATAGGCACCCTTAATCTCTCAAAACTTTTATTTTCTGTTTTTATAATAGCTGAGCCAATTATAAGGTCATAATCCTTAAGCCCTCTTGTGACAACTCGATCGATCATATCAGGTAAAAGTAAATCACCAGCATCAAGAAAAATTACATAATCTTTTGAATTTATTGGGCTTAATTTATGATTAGATGATATAAAATCTAAAGCTGCATTTCTAGCAAGTGCTGCAGATGCTACTGGATTAATATCAATATCAAACATATTAAAATGCCAGCTATTAGATTGATCTTCTATACAGGAAGTTAAGCCATTATTGAAAACTTTATAGACTTTAAATCCTAGGTCAGGGAACCTTTGCGAGACATTATTGATAGAATTAAGGGTATCAATAACATCTCTTGAAGATCCGCCACATGGCATAATAATTCTCACAAGCATATGAGCCATATTTTTATTATATCTACCAATTTGGTGAAGTTAGTACTCGCGTATGATTGAAATTCTCTTTGGTTGAGTCTGCAATGAATTTGACGTCTTCTACCAAACCTTCATCTAGTTTAATGGGCTCAAAACCCAACGAAAGCAGACCAGTATTTGAAACCTCTAGCTCATTATCAGACAGTTCCTTCCTTGGATTTTCAACATAATTAACTTCTGCACCATATTGCTTTTCTAGTATTTTTGCCAAACCACTTACTGAAAATATCTCAGAAACTTGGTTGAATATTCTAACTTTTGATGTATCAAAGTCATAATTTTCGAGAGCTAATCTAACGCATCTAGCTGTATCAGATATGTGAATAAATGCCCTACTTTGGCCACCTGTTCCATAAACTGTGAGAGGATGATTATTTGCAGCCTGTGAAATAAATCTATTTAAAACAGTTCCATAAATTCCATCGTAATCAAATCTATTCACAAGCTTCTGATCTTTTTTTGTTTCAGCTGTTTCAACTCCCCATACTATTCCTTGGTGTAAATCAGTGATGCGGAGCCCCCAATTTTTATTATAAAATTGAAAAATTAATTGATCTAAACATTTTGATAAATGATAGACACTTCCTGGATTAGCGGGATATAAGATTTCTGTATCAAGTCCTGTTGAACTTATTTGAACATCTAAGTAACCCTCTGGAATTGAACCATAGACTTTGTTATAGCCATAAACACCCATAGTTCCAAGATGCACAATGTGAATGTTTGGATCGACCTCTACGATTGCAGAGCAAATATTGTGTGTACCAGTTACATTATTATCTATTGTATATCTTCTTTCAGTATCTCCAATCATTGAGTATGGAGCAGCTCGCTGCTCAGCAAATTGAACCACCGCATGCGGTCTAAAACTAGATAAAACGTTATGCACTCCTTTTGAATCTTTCTCGACATCAAGATTAATGAAATCAATATTCCCAATTTTTTTCTTTGCTGTATCAATTCTCTCATTTATTGAAGAAATCTTAGTAAGGCTTCCAGATGAAAGCTCATTGTCAATCTGTCTTCGTGATAAATTATCAACTATCAAAACATCATGACCCTCCGCTGCAAGATGAAGAGATGTTGGCCAACCACAAAATCCGTCGCCACCAAAAATAATGATTTTCATATTAACGCTCCTGAAATCTATAATTTTTTGAAGTAAAATTACTATTTTTATATAAAGTTGCTACTCCAACTAAAAAGTAAATCATAAAACCTATCATTCTAGCCAAACCTAACTCAATAACATTGAGAAATACACATATTATAATCAGCAAGAATATCATTTGTAATTTTATAAGCAAGGAAATTTTCTCAAGTTGAATCATTTGTGACCACAATGGTAGAGATGCGATACTGAGTGCATATGAAAATATATACATATATGAAGGCGGAGAATTATGAAATGATGCCCAAATAAAAATAAGAGTAAATGAAATGGCTATAAATAACATTCCTATAAAAAATTTGAAACCACTTTCAATTTTACCCGTATGAAAAAAACTAATTAATAATTCTCCGCAAAAGATAATTGTTAGAGATGATATTACTCTTAAAGCTATTGCAAAATCTATTGATTTAGCGTTCTCAGCAAGCAAATCTGATCCGAAAATAAAAATATCAAAATTAGCTATTATTACTCCAATAAAATTAAATAGAACTAAAGTTTTACGGTCATAAGTGGTAGTTCTTTTTTGTAAAAGAGTTTCAAACTTAGAGAATAAATTTTTTCTTATGTTTGATAAAAGAAATCTATGTTGACTACTATCAAATGAAATCGAAATAATCCTCATCAGAGGGAGTATGCCTGTAAAAAACAAAATCAATTTTGCAAGATCATAAACATTGGTAGCATAAAATAAATACAAAATGCAGATAAAGAAAACTGACAAACGCGCGATAATAAAATAAGAATAAAAATCTGATAAAAGTTTATCCATTACGGATAAAATATAGTCTAAATTAATAAATAATGAGGATAAAAGTAACATTAAGACAATATAGAAGCTTGGTTCAGAAGTTCCCACATCGAGAATTATTAAAATTAAGGCAATGGTTATTAACATTATCGATATATCTCTGAAAATAAACCAAATGGAATTATTAAACTTTAAAAACTGAATATAAAGACTATATGGAGGAAGAAAAGCTGAAATAATCCCGAATGATATTAGTGATAGAATAGCTACAAAATATATTATTGGATCAACAAGTTCAAAAGAATTTAATTTTAAGACAAACAGAATTGAGCAAATTGGAACTAATCCAGCATCAACCACTCTGAATATAAATTTGTTCTGTTGCAAGCTCCGAAGCATTTTAACTTTTATATTCTAAGAAACTTAATATCTGCTTAGATAATATATTGGGCTCATCATTTTCGGATAATAAAAGCAGGTCTCCGTTTTCATTTATGATATCTTTTATAGCGCCGGTAGCATGAGTGCAAATTACTTTGCATCCTGATCTGTGACCCTCCATGAGTGTTAGACCGTATGGTTCAAACTCATTCAAATTAATAATAGCCTTTGATTTTTTCATAATTTCGGCAACGCTATTTGGATACTCGAGGTTCCCAAAATAATATTTGCTTTTGAATTCAGGCAATCCATACATCCCTACCAGGAGCCCTTTTTTAGAAAGTATATTAAAGATTGATTCGATTTTATCTATCTTCTTTAATCTGGTCATTCTTCCAACATAAATGACATCAAGCTCTCTTTGGCCTATTAAATTTTGATTATTTCTCTTAAAAACTTTTTTATCTAATGCCCACAAATTAGAAATTACAAGAATTCTGGATTTAACATTAAAATTTGTTTTGATTGTTGAATTTAATAAATCGCTGACAACAACAGTGATCCTTCCTTTTTGGATTGCTATAGTTGTATAAAATTTAACTAGATAATATCTTAATAATGACATTGAGGAAGCAGGTCCCCCATGAAGCCAGCAAATCTTAGTTTTACAAAAAAATGACAAGATATTTCTCTCAAGATTTAATATATGAGTTGAGTCTCTATTTTTAATGATTTCTAATAAAGAATTCCATAAAGAAGTACATTTTATTACGCGATACTCCATAGATGAAAGTTCAACATCTAATGAGTCCATAATTGTTTTAATAGATTGTGCCCTTTCTGGATAATGAAGATATATTGACTTTTTAGGATCAAGCTCCGAAATAAGTTTTTCTATACTCATAAGGCTGCAAGAGAACAATTCTCTTTTGGGCTGCATATCAAAAATTGAGCTTCAGGATGCCTAAGATCTCTTTCTAAAAAGTTGGAATTGTCCGATGCAAAAATAATTTTTACATCATGTTCTTTCATTAACTTGCTTGCGAGCTTATAACGTGGATGTCCTGTAATAAAATAATGATCTTCTATTATCAAAGCAGCTTTTGATAACTCATTTAAATCGTTGTCAAGAAGTAGATCATATTCAAAACCTTCGCAATCAATCATAATTAATGATGAATCCTCACAGAGTATTTCGCTAAAATTACCATTAGCCTTTATTACTGTGCAGTTTTTGGTTTCTTCGCATGCTTTTCTAGCTCTTTTTATTGCCTCATCAGAAATATCATAACCAACTGCTTCCCCGTTTTTATTGATGTGTTTATATGCCAACAAATAAAAACCATCAGCACAACCATAATCTATAAACTTAAGAAAATTTTTTGCATAATTTTGGAAGTAAGGCTGTATCTCGCTCTCATATGTTCCAAAGATTTTTGGTGTATGCGATGAGCCATATGCTAACGATATTCTTATTCCTTTATAAGGCCCAGCTTTGATATCCATGCCTACAAAGATAGAGGTAATATATTGTAGTAACTTTATTGAAAGATTCTTCAACCTTCTGAATATTTTTAGAGCTGCAATATAAAAATTTGCAACTATAAAAGGTAAATTTAAGTATGACTTGCAAAGCTCTTTTTTACATTCAACATATCCTAATACCTCAAATCTGCTTGATCTTAATATTAGATTTGATTTTAAAAAATCATTATGATCTTTTTTGCACTGAGATATTATGTCTAAAGAATATCTATCAAGTATATAAACCTTAGGTGAGAAAAAATCTGCAATAAATTTACCAACTTTGGAGCTGCTATAATTTTGAAAGATTTTTATTCCCAGGCAAACGACAGAGCTATCAAATGAATCTGATAAAATTTTTTTTTCATTTTCTAAAAACCATCTTACGTTAATTTCAATAAACTTCTCAAAGAAAATAATCTTAGAAAATGAGTTATTATCTAAAAATTCTTGAATATCATTGTCTGAATCCGAAATGAAACAGTCTAATTGAGAGTAATCTTCATTTATGAGTTTATATAAACTAGATGACTGATTACCTTTAGACTTAATTATAACTTTATATTCTGCATCGACAGACTGATTACAAATTAAATTCATGGCGTCTAGTTGATTTATACAAGATTTGTTTGTTAGGTTGAAATCAGAAAGAAATAAAAATAGCTTATTCATTTTTAATATCCTCAAGATTTTTTTTTCGTAAAATTTCGAATGCAATTAATAAGAAAGGAGAACTTACAGGCGAATATAAAAGACTACTAATTAACACTATTACACCTATGGGTTTTAAAAACACATTATTATACTTTAAAAATATGTAAATAACTCCACATAATCCAAGTATATATGTATAGAAGAGGATGCTACTTGTAGCAATAAATCTATATTGTTGGCGATAGCCATCAAAAACTTGATTAGACTCAAATTGCCCATAATGAAAAAGTTCGCCATTAAAAAACGAACCAAAAGGATTCATCCAAATGGCTAAGATCATCTGCTCCATAGCAAAAAATCTTCCTCCACTTATAAGTTTAAGTGTTTGGTAAATTGATTGCCAACCTAGACTACTAGCTTCCATTATCATTTCGACTTTTGGGGATGTGTTAATAAATAAAAAGATTGTGGTCAAAAATATCAAGAAAACCATAAGCATAAATCCTTTGCTAAAAAAACCTTTTTTAGGAATGGCTACAAACCATAATGATATTAAAACTAGAGCATAAAAATATGATGTCATGCTCGAGAAAATAATAATAAGAAATATTGCATATGAGAATATCTCAATGGATACTAATTTAAAATTACTTGAGTCACCTAAGAAATATTTAATATTTTTAAAAAATATTGTTAAAGCAATATAGTAACCTGCTCTTGCGGGTTCACTATAAAAACCTGAAACCCCCCTATATGATCCATCAAGTACACTAGTGGATCGTGAGAAAAAGAGATCATGAATTGTATAAAATGGATCATAAATACCAAAATACTGTAGAAGACTAACTATTATGTTTAAAAACAATGCAACTCCAGCTGCTTTCGATAAAGTGTCTATGATGTTATTAGTCCACAACAACATAATTGGCGATAAAAAATTTAATAATTTAATAGCATTTATGAAAATAATTGTCTCAGATACCTTTAGGTAAATTGCTTGGCATAAAGCAATAATAACTACTGACAACATGACAGTCAGATCAATCTTTTTCCATGATCCAATAAATGGAAGTAACATTAAAAACCATGGCAGCTCCTCAATACCATTTATAAAACCAGATCCAAATGTTGGTATAAATATTGGGAGGAAAATAATAAAAGATATGTAATTTAAAGCGGAATCATTTGAGCTAGATGCCTTTGCAATCATAAAAATAAAATCTTTAGTTTCTTATAAATGAAGACCGCACTCTCGAGATTCATTAAATTTACACAAGTCCTGATATGAGAGATTAGTTTTTAAATCTAAAAGTTTCATTATATTTTTTACTTCAAAATTACTCCATGAGAACATTGGAGAAACTTTTATTACTCCTAAATCTGTAGTTTCAATATATTTTATACTTGATCGACTATCTGTTTGGTCTCTTCTAATGCCAGAAACCCACACTCCACAATCATAAGTTTCAATAAAATCTATTAATGGTCCACGTTTTAGTGATTTGCAAATGCTATCCCTTGTTTCTTGATCTAAATTTAAGAAAGATTCTCCATTAAGCCTCTCAAGAATCCAATCATTTCTGTCAACTTCATAGAAATCTGGACAATATTTCTCAAGAATATAAGATTTATGCTTTTCAATATCGCCCTTGATCAGAGGTGATTTTATAAATAAGCATTTGGGTTTTTTATTTAACTTTTCTAATAAATAAAAAAGTAATTCAGACTGATATCCGAAACTAGTTGTAAAAAAAACATCGTCCCTATCATGTAAAGTAAGTTCAATACAATGAATTAAATTATCAACTTGTTTGCTGTCGTCATTTTTCGTCTTCATATTATTTCTTATAAAATGCTCCTATAGAACTTTGTAGGTACAAAATTAATATACTTAAAACAAAACCTAAAAAAGTACCAAGAACTAAAAATAAAAATCTACTCGGGCCAGATTTTTCTTCAGGTATAAAAGGACTATCTAACATTTTAAATACGTATGACTCATTCGAGGAAGCAAGCATAAGAACCTGCATCTGATTTTCTAGCAATGAAGCTGTTGCATCCTTCAGAGACTGAATAGTAGCAAGTTTTGCATATTCATTAAGGAAGTTTATTGAGCTATTGGCAAGTTGTATGTCCTGCTCTCTCATGCTTTCATTAATGTTATAAATAATAATATCAAGCCAATTTTTAGAAATTATAGGTGAATAATGATCGATTGATATAGTAACAAAACCTGTCTCTATATCCTTCTCAATCTCAAGAATCCTTAGATATTCTTCGTAAGCCTCTAGATCAGTGGGTATTATTTGTTTTGGATAAGACACATCTCTTACCCATTCTTTATTGTTTTTATCAAATAGATGCCTCTTATAGACTATCTCATTATTCGTAGGAATCCATTTTCTTACAGCCATTAGATCCTCTAATTTGATATTTGGAAGAAAATAATCCTTAAAAAAATCAAAGGATGATATTCGTTCTGTTGCTTCTATTTTCTTTGATGATGTGTCATTTGGAAGATTGACTCCAGCCAATCCAGCAAGAGTTGAGTATTGCGCTAATGATGATGAGATGGAATTTTCTTGATCTGCTGGAGCTAATAGTGCTTTAGACGTATAAATATTAGGCAGCAATAAAGAATAAGCGAAAAGTCCTATGGAAAAAAATGAAACGAAAGAAATTACATAAAATTTTTTTTCAATAATCAAAGAAATTAAATCCCTAAGATTTGTAATTTCAGTATCGTCTATAAAAGATTTTTCATTTTGCATAGTGAATTGATGTTAGTCTAATTTTTTTCATAGCAGTTATTGATGTCATGATACGTTAAATCAAAACTAATATGCAATTGTAATTTATATCAATATGGTGCCCAGAGCCGGACTTGAACCGGCACGAAGTTGCCTTCGAGGGATTTTAAATCCCTTGTGTCTACCAATTCCACCACCTGGGCAAATTAAGTAAT
>MDTG01097795.1_pt1 | contig 18113 bp, 21 predicted proteins | sample 811421 | NCBI WGS metagenome assembly MDTG01 (sample SAMN05326645, study PRJNA326480) | marine metagenome | isolation source: seawater | place: Pacific Ocean: South East | collected 2011 | reverse complement strand
TGGTAACCAATCTAAATGATCTAATCCTATTGAAGTAACAATACTAGATAAATTAGTATCAATAATATTTGTTGCATCAAACCTATGAAATAGACCACTTTCTATAATATTTATTTTGTCTTTGAATCTACTTGAATAATAAAAATATGCTGCGGTCAATATCTCGAAATAGGTTATTTGTTCACCATTATTAACATTTTCAATTTCTACTAACAAATTAGACAAGTTATCGTCAGATATTTCAATGTCGTTGAAAATAAATCTCTCGTTAATTTTTCGAATGTGTGGGCTAGTATAAATATTACAATTTATATTTGCATTTTTTAAAATTGATCTTAATGCCTGTATAGTTGAATATTTACCGTTTGTACCAACGACTGATATATATTTTAATTTTTTTTGAGGATTACCTAGTTTTTTACAAAGGTTCTTAACTCTATCTAGACTGAGATCAATTTCTTTAGGATGCAGCTTTTGCAAGCGGCTCAATATTGTCTGAAGTGCCATTTACTTGTTTTTCATTTACCGCGTTATCTTTTTTAAGCAATATTGATAATAGTAAGCTTATTTCAGTTTTTAAATCTTTTCGTTCTACAATTCTGTCTACAAATCCATGTTTTTCTACAAACTCAGATGTTTGAAAATCAGGACTTAGTTCTTCCTTAACTGTAGCTTGTATAACTCTTTTTCCAGCAAAAGCTATTAAACAACCTGGCTCTGCAAAATGAATATCTCCTAACATTGCAAAGGAAGCGGTGATTCCACCCGCTGTAGGATCTGTAAAACAAACTAAATAAGGAAGATTATTTTTTTTAAGCTCATTAATAGCAAGAGTAGTTCTTGTCATATTTGCTAGAGCAATAGGCGACTCGAACATTCTCTGTCCTCCTCCACAAGGAAAGAATACGAATGGTGTCTGGTTATCAATTGCATGTTGAACGCCGTAAATAATTGCTTCACCTTCTGCGGCTCCTACGGAACCACCAATAAACTCGAAGTTTATTGCACCAGCTGTTACTTCGGTACCATCTATTCTTCCTTTTGCAATCAGTACAGCTGAATTTTGATTGGTTTTTTTTCTTGCTGATTTTAATCTATCTTTGTAGGATTTGGTGTCTACCCATCCAAGTGGGTCTTCTGCAGGTATTGGTGTATTAAGAATTTCATAAGAATTTTTTCCAAAGACAATATCAAATCTTTGTCGACAATTTATTCTATGATGTTTTCCACATAAGCTACAAACCCATAAATTTTCCTCAAGATCCTTTTTTAATATTGGACCTTTACAACAACTTGTCCAGTTAGAGTTGGCTATATCTTCTTTGGATGGTCTTTTTTTTAAAACTTTTTTAATCTTTTCACCAAAACTTAGAGCTTTTGTTATCCAATTCATACTATTTTATTTTTTAATTTTTTTACAAGTTTACTTACATTTGTGACAGGATTTTGTCTATGCTTTAAACTCCTGCTTATTTCCTTACAAATAGCACTTCCAACAACCAATCCATCAGCAGATTTAAGTTTACCAATTGTCTTTTCTGTGATTCCAAAGCCAATAACAGTTTCTTTTTTTGGATCAATTTTTTTTATTTTAGTATAATTTTTTAGTATTTTCTTAGGTGTTACCTTTAGTCTGCCACCTGTTGTACTCAACATGGAAATAAAATAATTCATTGGGTGAGAATCTCGTATAATTTTTTTAAGTCTTTCTTTTGTTGTCGTTGGAGAAAGAAGCTGAATAAAATAGATTGATTTTTTTTTACATTTTTTTGCAAAAAATTTATTTTCTGGCCAGGGTAAATCTACAACTATCAATCCATTTACACCTGAGGAATTACATTTATTTAAAAAATTATTTTCACCGTATTGAAATATCATATTATAATATCCCATTAATATTACTGGCTTATTTTTGTCTAATTTCTTAAAATTTTTCACAATTTGAAAAATGTCATTCATTTTAATTCCATTTTTAATTGCTCTGTATGCGCTTGTTTGTATTTGACTACCATCTGCTACAGGAGTGTTGTGTGGGACTCCAACTTCTAAAATATCAGCATTTTTGGAGATTGATTTTAATATATCTAATGATTGTTTCTTCGAACTATCTCCAGCAACAGTATAAGTTAATAATGCAGCTCTATTTTCTTGTTTTGCCTTTTTAAAGGCAAGACTAATTGGATTTAACATATTTTTTTCCTAATCTTTTTTCTAAAATTCCACGATCCTTGTATGCATCACCACAACTATTAACTACCACAATTGTGTCTTTACTTAATTTCTTAGCCTCTTTTATCGCGACTGAAAAAGCATGACTCGGTTCTAAAGAAGGTCTTAATTTTTCAAATCTAGTTACAGTTTTATAGGCACTTAATGCCTCTTCATCACTTGCTGCAGTATATCTTGCTCTCTTCGAATCTTTTAAAAAACAGTGAAGTGGAGATATTCCTGGATAATCTAGTCCAGCAGAAATTGACTCAGTTTCTTCTATCTGTCCATCTGAATCTTGATTAACATATTGAGCTGCACCATGAAGAATTCCAATTTTTGAACCATATGTCAAAGGTGCAGCGTGCTTTCTACTCTTTGCTGGCCCTCCTGCTTCCACACCCACGAACTCACATTGTTTTTTATCATAATCCATAAATTCATTCCAAAAACCAAAACTTGAACTTCCTCCACCAACACAATTGTATAATTTTAGTTTTTTTGGAATTGACCCAAACTCATTTATTATCTGGACTTTTAGCTCTCTTGAAATTTGACTAGTGCTCCAACCGCATATACGAACAAAAACGGCAGGCCCAACAGTGCTTCCAACACACATTGATGTTGTATCGCAATTAGCAACCCAATATCTCATACATTCAGAAACAGCGTCTACAAGTGTTTGACTGCCTGAATAAACAGGTATTACTTCAGCAGCATTTTTTTTCATAGCTTTTACGTTAGGTTGTTGTCTCGCAATATCTTTTGCTCCCATGAAAATTTTACACTTAAGACCAAACTTTTTAGCCGCCATGCTCAACATTTTACCAGCATAACCAGCGCCTGTATCACCAATTATCACTTTTTTGCCAGATCGTTTTGCAAGTAAACAATGAACAGTAGCATTGTAGATTTTGTGCGCGCCACCATTTGCATCTGAGACAACTTTTGACCAAATCTGGGCTCCCCCAACATGTCGTGTCAAATTTTCTAACTTTATGAAGCGAGTAGGGGTACCGATCCAATCCTTAAAATATTTATCTCTTTCAGCTATAAATTTTTTATCCCTTTTTAGTTTGTTAAAAAGAATTTCTAAATCTTCAATGGGCTTCTTTAATGTTTCAGGAACATAGTTTCCCCCGAATTTGCCTCCCCAAAATCCAAGTTTATTTCCTTGATCAATTACAGGTATACCTTTTTTAAGTTTCATATTTTTGAAAACAAATTTAACAGTTTATTAATTTTATTTATATCCTTTTTACCACTCGTGTCTTCTAGTGCTCCACTTAGATCAATTATAAATTTTTTATATTTAAATTTAGTAATATCATTTATTTGTATATTTCCTGCAATCATTTTATTCAATTTATCAGGCACAACATCTAATAAGCTGTGATCAAAACTTTCTGATTTATGATAACCTTTAGAGTCAAATAAAATTATATCCGAGATTTCAGAATAATCTTTATATTTAATAACATCATCTTCATCTGATACAGTAATCGTAGTTATTATCTTTACTTTATATTTTAATTTAATTTCTTGTGTTCTCTTTGGCCCTACATCATAAAGTTGATAATAATCAAAATTTAAATCTTTTATTTTTTCTAAAATTTCATCAGTTGGTTCTACAAGAACTGAGGTAAATTTTACTTCCTTTTTGTCGATATTAATTAAATTTTTTAATTTTTTATATTCCACAAATCTATGACTTTTTTCATAGTTAGTTATGAAACCTATAAAATTTGGTGGATTAGGATGGTTTATAATATAATTTAAGGTTTTAGGATCTGTGACCCCACAAATTTTTAAACCTTTAATCATTTATTTAAGTGATCGACTAATTTTTGCGTATTTTTTTTTATATCACCCTTAGTCAAGTTTCTTCCTATAACAAGCCAATCAGCTCCATTTGCGTAAGCTTCTAAAGGTGTCAAAACTCTTTTTTGATCATTTGTATTTTTTTTAAACCTTATTCCAGGAGTAATTATTTCTTTTTTGAAAACCTTCTTTACTATTTTTACTTCTTTTGGACTACAAACAATAGCGTCTAGTCTAGACTTGTTTGCTAATTTTGCTTGATGAAGAACTATTTTTTCTACATTTTTATTAAAACCAATTTCCTGTAATCCTTTATTGTCTAATGAGGTAAGAATTGTTACTCCTACTATCTTTATTTTTCCTGATATTTTCTTTACTGCTTTGAGAGCTTCGATACCTGAACTAATATGGACTGTTAAATAATTAATTTTTAAATCTTTTATAGCTTTAATAGCCGATACGCATGTATTTGGAATATCATGAAGTTTTAAATCTGCAAAAATAATTTCTTTTTTTAAAGATGATAAAAATTTTCTGCCATTTTTAGAATTTAAGAATTCTAGCCCAAATTTATATCCAACTTTAATATTTTTATTTTTTGTTTGTTTTATAATTTTTTTAATTTTGAAAATATTTGTGTTATCACAAGCTACAAAAATTTTATTTTTCATCATTTATTTTTTTTGCCCAAAATTTAGATGACTTAAAAAGTATAGAATATTTTTCTTTTACATATACTTTTTCATTGTTTCTAGGATTTCTTGCAATTCTAGCCTTTTTTAATTTTGGTTCTAATGAAAAGACATCCCTTAGCTCAACTCTTTCGTGTCTTTTCAGTGAGTTCTTTAATTCTGATACAAAAATCTCAATCAGTTTTTTAAGATCTTTTTTTATAAAATTTGGATAGTTGTTGGCAAGTTTATTGATAATCTCTGATTTTTTTGACAATTAATTACTCTTTTTCTTTATTTTTTTTGTCTCCAAGTTGTTCAGAAAGTGAAGAAAAAGGAAGATTTTTACCACTTAACGGACTAGAGAATTTTGTTACCGCTTCTTTATTCTGTAGCTCTTCAAGCAATTTTATACTCAAACTTACTTTTCTTTTTTCGAGATTTAATTCTGATATTGCAGCATCTATTCTTTCGCCACCAACAAATCTTGATGGTCTTGCATCACTAGCGTTCAAGGCAATATTTGATTTTTTTATTAAAAATTCTAGTTCACAGTTTTCTGGCTTCACTGTTAGACCTTTGTTGTCCGTTGATATAACTTGTACTGTAATAATATCATTAACCTTTTTACCACTAAACCAATCAAATGGATCATTACCCAATTGCTTTAAACCCACACGAACTTTTTGTTCTTCTTTTTTTATTTCTAATATTTTTACTTTTAATTTATCATTTTTTTTAAATTTTTTAAGTTCATCCTCTGGTTTACCCGTATAACTAATATCATTAGCATGTAAGAAGCCGTCAATATCAAAATCTCCCAGTTTAACATATAGAGCATACTCATTTGCGCTAGATATTGTTCCATCCACTTCGCTACCCTCAGGGTACTTGTCCATAAATGATTGATATGGATTCTCTAATGTTAATTTATGAGAAATAGCTATTCGCCTTTTTTCCTTGTCTATTTCTGTAATTACACAATCAATCATATCTCCAATTTTAAATAATTTTTTTGGAGCAATATTTCTTTTAGTCCAGCTCATTTCACTACTATGAAGTAGTGTGCTTAATCCAGGCTCCAGCGAGCAGAAACATCCATAATCTGTAATTTTATCGACTTTGACTTTATATTTTTTTCCAATCTCGTAGTTCGATATATGTTCAAATGGGTCGGGTGATAATTGTTTTATGGAGCAACCAATTTGTAGTTTTTCCTTATCTATTGTTATAACTTTTAAATCATGTTTTTCACCGATATTAAATATTTCATCTGGGTGATTAACTCTAGAATAAGATATTTCTTGCAAGTGAACTAATACATCTATCTCATTATTAACTTCAAAAAAACAACCGAAAGACGAGTATCCCTTTACCACTGCATCTTTAATTATATCTCCAACGTTAAATTTCTCTATAATTTTTGCTTTATCTTCTCTTTTATTAGATGAAACTATTTGCCTTCTGGAAACGCAAGCATTACCTCTTATTTTATCAAGTTTAATGATAGCAAACTTTTGTTCAACACCAATTAGATGGTCAATATTTTTTAGTGGTTTATCACTTATTTGAGACCCTGGGCAAAACATGAGTGAACCAGTATCAATATGTTCTACTATAACACCGCCTTTACATTTAGTAGTTATTTTTCCAATTATAGACTTGTTTTCTTCATAGGCTTCCTCAAGTTTATACCAACCTTTTATTTTTTGAGCTTTTAAAGCAGATACAATTACCTCTCCATTTTTGTCCTCTATTTTTTCTAATAATACAGATATATTTTCACCTACTGTTAATTTATCTTTTAATCCAATCATCTTTAATTCATTAACATCTACAATAGGCTCACTTTTAAGCCCAGGTATAAAAATGAACACGAACTTCTCAGTAATTTTTGTAATTTTACCCTCGATAATTTTTCCTTCCTCTATTTTATTCTTTGAAAGTTGAGAGTTTAATAATTTTTCAAATTGTTGATTTTCAGGGTGGTTTAGGTCTTTATAAATTTCCATTATTTAGTTTATTATCAATTATTGCTTTAATTTTTTCAAAGCACGACTTCTTACTTAATTTAGTAGTATTAATCAAGATTGAATCTTTAGTTTTTTTTAATGGGCTATGATTTCTATTTTTGTCCAAATAATCCCTATTTCTTAAGCTTTTTAGAACTTCTTGGTAAGTTATCTTTTTCCGTAATTTTTTTAATTCAAGGAATCTTCGTTTTGCACGTGTTTTTAAATTTGCAGTTATATAGAATTTGAACATAGCATCTTTCATGATTACTGAAGTTATATCTCTTCCATCAAGAACAGATCCCGAAAATTTTCTTGGAGGAGTATATGCACATTTAATTTGAAATTGTTTAACAATTTTTCTAATTTTTTTGCTTTTAGCAATTATAGAGGCTGAATTTGCGACTTCATCACTCAATAATGTTTTTTTTTCTAACTGTTTTAAATTTATTTTATCAATTTTTTTTTTTATATAATTGTGACTAAATTTATCTTTATTTTTTAACCTCATTTCTCCAATTAAACGATATATTTTTCCAGTATCTAAATATAAAAGATTATATTCTTCTGCAATTTTTTTTGCTTGTGTACCTGCTCCTGCAGCTGCAGGAGAGTCAATCGCTACAGTTATTTTATTTTTTTTTTTCAATTTATCTTGGCTCCTAAATATTTAATTTTTTTTAAAAAACTTGGAAATGAAGTTCTAATTGAATCAATATCATATATTTTCCAATTTCCTCCGAAAGTTAAAGCTGCTATACACGACATCATAAATACCCTGTGATCTTTTCTAAAATTTTTTATAGTATAATTACCCCTTAAATCTAAACCTGGGTTTCCATAAATTTTTAGATTATCTTTTTTCCTTAAAACTTTGATACCAATTTTTTTTAAAAACTCTGTTGCTATATTTAATCTTGGACTTTCTTTTTTGTTTAGTTCGCTTAGATTTCTAAATATTGAAATACCTTTTGCCTTTGCTGCCACAAGAAATATTACTAGGAACTCATCTATAGCTGAGCTATTAAATTTATCAGGGCAATCGATACATTTAAGATTTTTTACACTTTCTACTGAAATGTCTGCAATAAGTTCACCATTATAATTTCTTTTATTTTTTAATTTAATTTTAGCATTCATTTTATTGAGAATTTTTATTACACCTACTCTCGAGTTATTCACATTTACGTTTTTAATAATTATTTTTGATTTATTAGATAAAATGGTTAAGACCAAAAAAAATGAACTTGAGCTAATATCACCAGGAACATTGTATTCAAAGCCATTAAAATTTGCAGGTCCACTAACTTCAATATAATCATTGTTTTTATTTTCTATAATTTTTATTGGTATTTTTAGGTGTTTGAAAAACAATTCTGTATGATTTCTAGATTTTTTTGCTTTTATTATTGTTTTGCCTGGTGTTTTAATTGCGGCTAGCATAACAGAGCTTTTACATTGCGCACTTCCTAATTTCTCAATATAGTTTATAGGCCTCAAAAACTCTGAACCAATAATTTTTACAGGCAAACTATTCTTATGAGTATTTATGTTAGCACCAAATTCTTTTAGTGGGTTTGTTACCCTCGAAAAATCCCTTTTTGATAAACTTTCGTCCCCAATTAATTTTACTTGCTTTTTTGAATTAATTAAGAGACCTAAAATCAATCTTGCTAAGGTCCCAGAATTTCCAGCATTTATGGTTAAATTTTTATTTATTTTATAACCATTTAAACCAAATCCGTAAATTTCATAGTACTTGTTAAATTTTTTGTATTTGATACCTAATTTTTTTATGGTTTTTAATGAATTAACCACATCCTCAGATTCAAGTAAATTATAAATTTTTGATTTTCCTATAGCTTGTGACGCCAATAACACACTTCTAATCGAAATACTTTTATCTCCACTAATTTCAATTTTCTTTTGGAAAGGCTTAATTATATTTTTTATTTCAATATGGTTTTTCATAGATGAATTAATTTATATTAAATTCATCACCAAAATATTGTGTCTTTGCCGCCTTATCACTAATTACTTCATTAGGGCTTCCCGAAGCTATTATTTGACCATTAGACAAAATTATGGCTCTATCAACACAATTTAATAAGTCTCTTGCTTGATGATCGCAAATAACAACTGATATTTCTTCAGTTGATTGTAAATTTAAAATTATTTCCTGTAACATTTTAATGGTTAATATATCTAAAGCTGCAAATGGCTCATCAAGTAACAGAATCTTTGGATCATTAATTAAAGCCATGGCTATAACGAGCTTTTTCTTTTGCCCACCTGATAAATGTTTAGCTTTAATATTTAGTAACGCCTCAAACTCAAATTGAGAAATTAATTTATTTATTTTTTGTTCTCTTTTTTCTTTTTCTTTTATATGTATCTCTGATACTAACTTTAAATTATCTAACATTGTTAAATCATGAATCAAACCTCCATATTGCGGGACAAGTCCTAGTTTAAATTTAGTAAATCTTTCATTAATAGGAAGTTCAGTTACATTAATTCCTTCGATAATTACTTCACCATAATTGGGATCTTTTAGACCAGTAATTAAATTAAAAATTGTAGATTTGCCAACTCCATTTGGCCCAAGCATACCTAGAATTTCTTGTTTTTTTATTTTGAGATTTAAATTATTTAAAATTTGTCTTTTATTATAAAAAACTGACACATTTTTAATTTCTACTATCGTTTCATTGCCCTTAAAACTCTTAATTCTAAATTTTTTTATTAGAGCCATTAATTTGTTAGTATTTTAACTTTATCTTGAGAATTTATATCTATATCTTTAGTTAAAATATTTAAAGTTACTATTTGGGCTTTCATTACAGATTTTTCATCAATTATTTTAACATTATTATAAGCTATTGCATAATTTTTATTCATTAACAGATCTAGATTATCACATGTAATTACTTTATCATCATATTTTATCTCTACATTATTATAAAATTTTGAATTTTGATTATCATAATTATATTCAGCATAATCTGATGTGATATATATTTGTGATCTCTTTGTTGAAGATATGATGCCATCAACTTTTTCTAAATCTAGTATATTAGAATTTTCAATGTTGGTTTTTCCGTATTGAGCAATAATTTTGAATATATCTCCCTCTTGGTTGGATGTTATATACTCGATTTCTTTGGTTAAATTCTCTATTTGGTTTTTATCATTTTTTAAATGAGCTTCTTTAATAATCTGCTTATTTTTAGATTTATCTTTTTTTTTATCTAAAATATTTTCTCTATTAAAAGAAATATATTGATCGTCCTTATTTGTTTTTTTGTTTTTATTATCTACAACATCTTTTTCAGAAATAATTATGTCCTCCAATATTTCTTGGTCATCTGAGTATTCTTGTATATTTTTTTCAGCTTTAAATTCATCTAATTCTTTAATTGCCGAAGTTTGATTTTTTAAAGGGCCCGTGTAAAAATATAAAAAATAAATTCCACCTATTATCAAAAAAATTAGTAGTACTAAAATTAGTTGCAACAAAGATTTTATAGACATTAATTAATGTTTGATTTTAAAATGTCATGCATATGAACTAGCCCAATAGTTTTTTTAATATTTTTATTCTTATGCACACAAAGTGAAGTGATTTTTTTTGAGTTCATTATAGATAAAGCAGAAGCAGCCAATGTATCCTTATTAATTGTTATGGGATTTTTCTTCATCACTTTTTTTATCTCTAAACTTTCAAATTTGGGATATTTTTGGGCAATTCTTTTTAAATCACCATCCGTAATTATTCCACTTGTATTTCCATTTTTTTTTCTAATTATTAAAACCCCTAGCTTTTTATTACTTATTATAGCTAAAGCCTTTTTCATTTTTACATTTTCATTTACTATAGGAAGATTTTTTCCTGTTATCATTATATCACCAGCAGTTTTAAGTTTTACCGACAAGGTCCCACTTGGATGGATTTTTTTAAAATCAAATTTGGTAAAATTTTTATATCTCATACACGCAATTGCAATTGCATCACCCAAAGACAATTGAGCAGTTGTAGAAGATGTTGGAACAATATTTTCCGGACCAGCCTCTTTAATGGATGGCATTAGAAAACTAATATCTGAGTTTTTGTATAAAATAGATTCTTTTTTTGATGTAATACCAATTAACTTTATATTTTTATTTCTTGAGGAGTATTGAATTATATTTTTTAATTCGTCACTTTGACCACTATTACTAATTAATATTATTACGTCATGAGAAGTTATCTGACCCAAGTCTCCATGACTTGCATTAGACGCATCTAAAAAAAAAGCTGGTGTACCAGTTGATGAAAATGTTGCGGCCCACTTTCTTGCAATGATTCCACTTTTGCCTACACCAGAAATTATTATTTTTCCTTGTTTGCAGTTAAGAATTAACTTTACCACTTCAGAGAATGACGGATTTATATAATTTTTTAAATTTTTTAGCGCGTCTATCTCAAATTGGATAACTTCTTTTGCAATTTTTTTTATTTTGTCTTTTTGCATTTAGTGAGACCATATATCTGATGTGAAAGATGCTAAATCTAAATTTACTCTGCTATGAATAAATTTAATTGCTTCTTTGTATAAAATTTCTCTTTTTTCCCTGATTAAGATTTTGTTAAGACCATCATATATTTGATGGAGATATATAACATCTTTAGCACAATAGTTTAATTGTTTATCAGTAAGATCCCCACCAAAATCGGAGGATTGCAAACTTTTACTTATATCGTGACCTGTAAATTCTTTAATTAAATCTTTTAATCCATGTTTATCACTATAGCTTCTTGCAATTTTACTCATTATTTTTGTACAATTTATATTTTCAACTTCTATTGATAAGTATTTTTTTATAAATAATAAGTCTGCTCTAGCATAATGAAAAATTTTGTTAATATTTTTATCTGTTAATACTTTTTTTAAATTTGGAGCTTCATAATTATCTCTATTTAGTTTTATTATGTGAGCATCATTTTTCCCGGTAGAAATTTGTACTAAACAAAGCTGGTCTCTTTCAACATTCAAGCCCATAAATTCGCAATCTACAGATATTTTGTCACTTAGAGTTATTTGATCTGGCAAATCATGCTTGTGTAATTTAATATCTAAGTTCATTTGTAAAATATATATATGAAACAGAAAGAAATTCTACTTTTCGGTGCAACTGGCCAAATTGGAAGAAATTTAATAAGAAAATTATCAAAAAATAACTATAAAATTACTGCTGTTACAAGAAATACCCACAGAGCAGGCTATATACTCAAGACACAGGCAAATCCTGGCTACTTAGAATTGGTTGAGATAACAAGTTTTGATGAACAAAAAATTGAAAACTTAATGAGACAATGTTCGATATGTATTAATTTAATCGGAATTTTGTATGAAAAAAAAGCGGGTCAATTTAAAACTATTCATACTGATTTACCTGATTTGCTCTCGCAAAAAGCAAATAAGCTCAATTTAGAGAAATTTATTCATTTATCATCACTAGGTATTGAGAAAGCTGTCGATAGCAGTTATGCAAAAAGTAAATTAAATGGTGAGAATAAAATTAGAAAAAATTTTATTAATTCTGTAATTTTAAAACCATCGATTGTTTATTCTGTAGATGATAAGTTTACGACTAGGTTCATGACTTTATTAAGCAGACTACCAATAATGCCCATTTATTATAAAGGTGCTACTAAGTTTATGCCAATTCATGTTAGTGATTTGGTTGATATAATATTTAAAATAATTGAAAGTAAAAATAATGATATTATATTAGAGTGTATTGGCTCAGAAACCTTTACTTTTAAAGAAATTATTCAAAAATTATTAAATTCGATACAAAAGAAGAGAATACTTCTACCTATGCCTTTATCATTAGCAAATATTTCAGCTAAAATTTTACAATTATTACCAAATCCATTATTAACAGAGGATCAACTTAAATTATTAAAATATGATAATATAAAATCAGGCTTATATAAAACTAATTTTGATTTAGGGTTTAAAACTAGTAAACTGTTTGAAGATGAAATTAATAAATATAGTTATAATTGGAGATCTGGAGGACAATTTTCTGTAAAAGAAAATCTAGACAAATAAAATGCTTTATTATTTTGTTATAGGATTATGTCTTGCCTTACTAATTGCAGTTATATATTTTTCTGCTGGACCTATAAGCATGGGTATTGAGGCTAGAAGGAATATTAAAGATAAGGCTACAGATTATAATAAAATTGATGAACAGGATATTGAGCAAAATAAAAAAAAAGAATTGTCTGACGAAATTATCAAATTAAGTGAACTTAAAGAAAAGGGCCTATTAACCGAAGAAGAATTTGAACACGCAAAGCGAAAACTACTTAATTAAGCAGATTTTACTTTTTTTTCTATAAATTTTGGCATGTCGTCGTCTTTATCTATAATGTCTTCTTTTTTTCCTTTTGGTTGAAAAACAACCATTAAATGAAGAGGACAATATGAAAATTTATCTACGTTTTTTCTTCCACAAAAACTCGCACTTTTTTCGTTTGGATTACCCTCCATATATTTGCACGTATCTTCAGTCAATTCTTCTAAACTTAAATTCTTTGCTGGTTCAAAATCTTTATCTAGTAGAAGAGATTTAAATTTACTTTTTCTTACTTTAATATTTATATGATTATTTTGATTATGATTTTTTAAACTATTTCTGTTTATCGGAACTGATGATCTTGCCTTAACTTTGGAAGATAGATCAAGTCTGTGCGCTTTTCCAATGACTGCATTTCTTGAGACGCCGCCAATTATTTCAGCAATTTGACTTGCGGTCTGACCTTTTCCCCATAATTCTTTTAGTTTATTTACTTTTTCTTCTGTCCAGCTCATAAAATACTATATTTAGTATTTAGATTAAATTATATAACACTATCTAGAGCACTATTATTTTGATTGTTCAATAGTTTTTTTTAATTTTTCAACAAAATTTCAATTAAAAAGGTAATAACTATAAGTTGAATTATTAAAAATTTTTTCTTATTGAAACTTATGAACGCGTTAGCAAACAATTATAATAGAAGAAAAATAGCCTTCAAAAAAGGCAAGGGAAGTTATTTATTTTCAACCAGAGGTGAAAAATATTTAGATTTTCTTAGTGGTATTGCAGTGAACACATTAGGACATTCAAGTCCATATTTAAATAAAGCATTATTAAAACAATCAAAAAAATTATGGCATGTATCAAACTCTTTTTTAATACCCGAAGGAGAAAAGTTGGCCAAAAAATTAGTAAAAAATACTTTTGCAGATAAGGTTCTTTTTGTTAATTCAGGCGCTGAGGCTAATGAAGCGGCTATTAAAATTGCAAGGAGATATTTTTATTTAAAAGGTCATCATTATAAAAATAGAATTTTGTGTATAAAAAATTCATTTCATGGCAGAACATTAGCTAACATTTATGCTAGCGGATCCAAAAAAATGATAGAAGGTTTTGGACCTAAAGTTAGTGGTTTTGATCATTTTGAATTTGGAAATATAAAATCATTAAAAAGTAAAATAAATAAAAAGACAGCAGCTATTTTTTTTGAAACAGCATTAGGAGAATCAGGAATTAAAGTAAATTCAGTAAAGTTTTTGAAACAGGTTAAATCAATCTGTAAAAATAAAAATATATTACTTATATTAGATGAAGTCCAATGTGGTATTGGTAGATCAGGTAAATTTTTTGCTTATGAATATGCAAATATTAAACCAGATATTGTACCAATTGCCAAAGGGATTGGGGGAGGTTTCCCAATAGGGGCAGTATTAATGACAAAAAAAGTATCAGATTGTATGGGTCCTGGTACTCATGGAAGCACTTTTGGAGGCAATCCTTTAGCAATGTCTGTAGGAAATGCTGTTATGGACCAGATATTAAAAAAAAATTTTCTAAAAAATATAAGAAAATTATCTAAATATTTTATTAAAGAATTAAACAAAATAAAAAATAATTATCCAAACCTAATAAGTGAGGTTAGAGGAATAGGATATTTGATAGGTCTACAGTTGAAAGTAAATCAGAGTAAATTTATTGAAAATTTAACAAAAAACAAGCTACTAACGATAAGAGCTAGCGAAAATGTCGTTAGAATTTTACCACCTCTAAACGTAAAAAAATCTGAAATTAATTTAGCATTAAAAATTATAAAAAAAGTTTGTTTAAATTATAAATAATGAAAAATTTTTTAAATATTAAAGATATTCCCTCATTAGATTTAAAAAAAATATTAAAAGACGCAGACAAAAGAAAAAATAGAAGAAAAAATCTAAAAAATTTACAGCCTGATATGGACCTACCTTTAAAAGGAAAATTATTGATCCAAATGTTTGAAAAGCCCAGCTCAAGAACAAGACTCAGTTTTTATATTGCTATAAAACAACTGGGTGGCGATACAATAAATTTAAAATCAAGCGAAATTCATCTTGGAAAAGGTGGAGAAAGCTTGGCAGATACTGCAAAAATACTATCAACATATGGGGATGCATTTATGTTAAGGACTGACAGTGATAAAAAAATAAATGAATTTTCAAAATATCTAAAAATTCCTTTGATAAATGGCTTAAGTCCATCATCCCATCCCACACAAGTACTATCAGATATTTTTACTGTTCAAGAAATTAAAAAAAAACCTATTCAAAAATTAAGTGTATCTTGGATTGGTGACTCAAATAATGTTTTAAATAGTCTTATAGCTGCATCAGTTAAGTTTTCTTTTCCACTTAAAATAGGTTGCCCAAAAAATTATAAACCTAAAAAAAATATACTTGAATGGGCTAATAAAAATTTTGCAAGAATAAAAATATTTCATAGTTCAATAGATGCGATAAGAAATGCAGATGTAATTTTTTCAGATAAAGTCATTTCTTTAAATGATAAAGTAAACAAAAAAAAAAAAATTGAAGAATTTAAAAAATTTAAAATCAATTCAAAACTAATGAGATTTGCAAAAAAAGATTGTATATTTCTTCACTGCCTGCCAAGAGGCAATGAGGTGTCAGATAATGTATTTTTAAGTAAACAATCGAGGGTCTGGCAGCAAGCTTTAAATAGAGTTCATGTACAAAAAAGTATTTTACTTTATTGTTTTGATAAATTAAGGAAGCGGTAGTGGATTATCTGAGTTCTGATTTAGATATAAGATGACCGATGCTCTATCTTTTTCTTTTCTTAAACCAGCAAAAGCCATTTTTGTACCTTTAATATAGCTCTGTGGTTTTTTTAAATATCCATTCATTTCTTCAAAAGTCCAATTTTTGTCATAACCTGCCATAGCTTTTGAATATTTGTAGTCTTCTTTAGAGGCAACTTTTCTACCAAGCACACCATAAAGTGCAGGACCTATTTTATTAGCACCACCTTTGTTAACCAAATGACATGCGGCACATTTTTTAAAAACTTTTTCACCATGCTCAATATTACCCAATGCTAGTAATGAACCTATATCAATTTTTTCTATAACTTGTTTATCTTTAGAAATTGTGTCGGAATGTTTTTCTGGTATTTCAACTTTGTAAGCAGATTTTTCTGGTTTATCTACTTTAAAGGCAATATCAGAAACTTTTCCAATCCCAATTACAATAAGAGCTATTAGAAGAACTGCTGCTATTATTTTATTTAATTCAAAAGAATCCATGCTTTTTTAATAATATGGTCGTATAACATGTTAAACAAAATTAAAACGAAATTTAAATTTAAAATTTGCGTCTGAAAGACGCATAAAATATAAATTTATGAGTAAATCCATAATAATTATTCCATCAAGGTTGGCCGCAACAAGGCTTCCAAATAAACCTTTAATTAAGATTAATAATAAATCATTAATTATGCATGTTTATGAAAAAGCATTAAGATCTGAGATAGGAGATGTTTATGTTGCAACTTGTGACAAAGAGATAGCTTCTGAAGTTGATAAAAGTGGCGGAAATTTTATATTAACAAAAAGTAAACATAAAACAGGTACAGACAGAGTCTTTGAAGCCTCTCAAAAACTAGATTTGCAGGACACTGATTATATAATAAATCTTCAGGGAGATGAACCAATGATTAATCCTGAGGATATTAAAAATTTAAATAATGTATCAAAAAAAAATAGACTTGATTTTTCTTCATTAGCTTTCAGTATAAAAAATAAAGATGATTATAATGACAGAAATATTGTAAAAGTAATAACAAAGAATAAAGTTACAAATTATTCAATTTCATTAGCACAAAATTTTACAAGAAAAATCAATATTGAAACTAATAATATTTATCATCATTTTGGTGTGTATTTCTACAGATTGCCTACTTTAAAAAAATTTGTAAGTTTAGATCAATCAGAGAATGAAAAATTTGAAAATCTTGAGCAACTTAGAGCTTTAGATAATAAAATTAAAATTCACATAATATTAGCAAATCATTATTCAATCGGAATTGATACTGAACAAGACTTGAATAATTGTATAAAATTAATTAATAAGATAACTTAATGAAAATAGTATATCAGGGTATTCCAGGAAGTTACAGTGAAAGCTGTGCCAAAAAAATGTTTCCAAACATTCAAACTGAATCATGTAAAACTTTTGATGAGTGTTTTGAGAAAGCAAGCTTAGAAAATAATACAAGAGCTATTATACCAGAGTCAAATAAAACAACTGGTAATATTGGTGTAGAGTATTTAATATTTAAATATCGTTTAAATATATATGAAGAATTTTTTTTTCCGATTAATCATAACTTAATTGGCATCAAAGGTTCAAAGTTGAAGGAGATAAGAGAAGTTTATTCACATGCCCAAGCATTAAGTCAAGCTTCAAATTTTTTAAAAATTAATAATTTAAATGCGAATGTAAGAGCTGATACGGCAGGCTCCGCGAAATATATTTCTAAATTAGGCGACAAAAGCAAGGGTGCAATTGCCTCAAAATTAAGTGCTAAGATTTATAATCTTGAAATTATAAGTGAGAATATCCAAGATGATAAAGATAATTTCACAAGATTTTTACTAATGGGAAAAGATATTATTCAACCTGAGTACAAGAACGATAATTATATAACTTCTTTTTTATTTAAATTAAAAAGTAAACCAGCTGCTCTATATTCTGCCTTATCAGGATTTGCTATAAATGGGGTGAATATGACAAAATTACAAAGTTTTCCTGAAAAAAATTCATTTTCTTCTTTTTTTTTCCTTTGTGATATTGAAGGTCACTTAGATGAAAAAAAAATTAAAAATTCCTTAGAGGAATTAGCTTTTCATTGCCAAGATATGCACGTTCTAGGTGTTTACAAAGCCCATGATTTTAGAGAAAAAAATTAACTTTATTGTAGAATAGAAAAATTTATTGTTATAATACACTTGGAGGCCTTCCAGGTGGAATTTCCATGAACTCCCCCAGACTTG
>MDTG01393612.1_pt1 | contig 18118 bp, 17 predicted proteins | sample 811421 | NCBI WGS metagenome assembly MDTG01 (sample SAMN05326645, study PRJNA326480) | marine metagenome | isolation source: seawater | place: Pacific Ocean: South East | collected 2011 | reverse complement strand
AGGTTGTCGATCACCAAATGAAATATTTATGGGGCTGCGCAAAGACTTGTTAGCAGCGTGAGTTAAAGAAAATTGCAGTTATTACTTGAAAGTGCGTATGAATATATTGGTGACACCACCAGAAATGCATTTTGATAAAGGGTTTGGTATATCAGCGTGGCGCTTTAGGGATGCTGCCAAAGTGTTGATCGATTCTGGTAATAGTAAAGATCTCCTGTCACCAATCGGCTACTTGCAACGTCACGCCTTAGAGTTGTATTTAAAGTCATTAATTTACATACTCCACAAAAAGTACAACATCCCATTTTGGGGTGATTTTAGCTTGGATAACCCAGCTATCTTCGCTAATGGCAAATGGCGACCAATGTCGAATACTCATAACTTGGATGACTTATATAGCTATTTTAAGTCAATCTATGATTCTAACTTTGAGAATCTGCCAAAAACAACCGACTGGGCTCTATCAGATACCTTTGGTAAACAAATAAAGTTAATTAGTGGTTATGATCCTAAGAGTACATACTTTCGATATCCTAAAGCAGCTAGTGCTAGCCAAGACCAGAAAAAATCCACAATTCAGTCGATGGATATTGAATCAGCCTTAAAAGATGCAAAGTCGGGCGTACGGAAACCAATTAAATGTGCAGTTATGTTAGACGCAAATGATAATGTAGTGCAGACCTATGATCTTGTTCCTGGGGTACTTGAAGATGTTCGAATTGCTCTATCTGAAGCAATGGATTACATAAATAACTTGCATTGTGCGTTTCTCGGCGAGTTGACCAAGTGGTCGTAAACACACTTAACAAGCGACTGTGATTCAACCATAGCTAAATAATTATTCATGCGACCACTCCTGCCCATCCCGGATCATCGCATTCAGAACAGCCAACAGAGAGCAGCTAACAGGACACTCACTCCAATAGTTACCCACATTCAAACCCAGATTCAAGAGTGAAGTGCACCAGCCTGACAGCCTCAGTAACGAGGTGCTGCCAGCAGGCAACAAGCCATTATTACACCTGCAGCATCAGAGTAACGGTGGCTTGCCTGCCAGAGCCGGCGTTATCGGGTTACAAAACCTATGGGCAGGATCTGACGCTGACTCGTTATTACGATTAACAGTGCCTGGAAATACAGAATCCTTCGGTATCCAACATGCGACGACAGTCTAACGGCCACCCACGTCAGCAAGATAAAGCAGAGCGGCATGGGCTGCTATGAAGATGCGTGGGAGGCAGGCAACCCCGGCAGCCCGGAGGCCAGACTGACAGGCTCCCCGATGGCAGCCATTACGGACGAATAAAACCTCCATTCTGGCCGGCAATTCTCCCGCCGAACTATCTGCTCACTTTTTCATCAGAATGTGACACTGCCACACAGTATTCACCTTCATGCATTAGTTTGCGGTTGATACCACTGGTATCATTCCGCCTCATCTGAACAACTGATCAAAACTATGGCCGCCCGTAAAAAGACCTCTGCCCGTAAAAGCAATGCCGCCCCTCAATCCCGCCTGCGTATTGCGTTCAGCTGGCTGTTGCGGCTGGCGATTGTCGGCATGGTGGCGCTGGCGGTGTGGCTGGTGTATCTGGATGCCCAGGTACGGCAGCAGTTTGATGGTAAAAAATGGACGCTGCCGGCTAAGGTTTATGCCCGCCCGCTGTCGCTTTATCCGGGGCAGTTATTGTCGGCGGAGCAATTACAGGCGGAACTTAAGTGGGCGGACTACCGCGAATCCCGTGGCGCTGACCGCCCGGGGCGCTATTACCGGGATGGTAACCGCTGGATCATTTATCGCCGTGCTTTCCCCTTCTGGGATGGCCGTGAACCGGCACGCCGGATCGAAGTAGAGCTGCGTGACGACCGTGTTTATCGTCTGCGCGAGAATAATACGGATGCCGCTCTGATCCGTATGGAGCCACAGTATATCGGCGGGATTTTTCCGTCACACAATGAAGACCGTGAACTGGTGCGGCTGGACGATGTACCACCGGCACTGGTCGCGGCGCTGATCGTGACTGAGGATAAAGCCTTTTTTGAGCACTGGGGCATTTCTTTCCGCGGTATCGCCCGGGCCATGGTTGCCAACGTGAAGGCGGGACGTTTTGTGCAGGGCGGCTCCACCCTGACGCAGCAGCTGGTGAAGAATTTCTTTCTGACCAATAAGCGCACGCTGGCACGTAAAATTCAGGAAGCCTTTATGGCATTGCTGCTGGAGCTGCATTACAGCAAAGAAGAGATTCTGCAGGCCTATCTGAATGAAGTGTATCTGGGGCAGGCCGGCCGCCGTTCGATTAATGGTTTTGGTCTGGCGGCGCGTTTTTATTTTGGTAAGTCGGTTAAAGAGCTGGATCTGGGGGAGATGGCCACCCTGGTCGGTCTGGTCAAGGGCGCCTCGTACTACAATCCGCGCCGTAATCCGGAACGTGCCAAAGAACGTCGCGATCTGATTCTGGGGCTGATGAGTGAGAATAATATTATCTCGGATGCGCAGCGCATGCGGGCGCAGGGTAAGCCACTGCTGACCGCTGATTCCAACCGCGCCGGGCAGCGTGAGTACCCGGCGTTTCTGGAGCTGGCGCGTAAGCAGCTGCAGCGTGATTACCGGCTGGAAGATTTACAGACCGAAGGCCTGCATATTTTTACCACCCTGGACCCCTGGATGCAGCATGCGGTGGAAGCAGCGGCTCAGCGTCAGCTGAATGCTCTGGAAAGCCGCAGTGCCACACTGAAAAATAAACTGGAAACCGCCGCAGTCATTACCAGTGTGGACGGTGGCGAAGTGCGTGCCTTACTGGGTTCACGCAGGGCAGAGTTTTTTGGCTTTAACCGCGCATTGGCAGCGCAGCGGGCAATCGGTTCGCTGGCCAAACCTGTGGTGTATTTAACCGCGCTGGAAAGCGGCCGTTATCACTGGGGCAGTCTGATCGATGATCGCCCGGTCAGTGTCTCCGGTCCGGGCGGGCAGCTGTGGCAACCGCAGAATTATGATCATAAGTCGCACGGTAAAATCCCTATGGTGGATGGTCTGGCACGCTCACTGAACCAGGCCACAGCACGACTGGGAATGACCATAGGTCTGGGACAGGTGGCCGATACCTTTACCCGCCTTGGCCTGCAGGCGGATATTCCACCGTATCCTTCTATTCTGCTGGGGGCTATTTCGCTGTCGCCGTTTGAAGTTGCGGGTATGTATCAGACCATCGCCTCGCAGGGCTTTGTGATGCCGCTGCGTACGATTGAGGCGGTGACTACCGCCAGCGGCGATACGCTGTCGTCTTATTCGCTGACCGGTGAGCAACGCTTTGATCCGGCCATGATGCAGTGGCTGAGGTACGGGCTGGAACAGGTAGCCGAGCGCGGTACTGCGCGGCGTTTAACACAGCATCTGGCGGCGCCTCTGGCAGCCAAAACCGGTACCACGGATGATCAGCGTGATGCCTGGCTGGCGGGATTTGATAACCGCCATCTGGGGGTGATCTGGGTTGGCCGTGACGACAATAAGCCGATGCCGTTTACCGGCAGCAGTGCCGCTTTGCCTATCTGGCTGGATACTTTCCGCACCGCCGGCAGTGAGCCTTTGCCGGCCGCCACAGCGTTAACCATGGCGCCGGTCAATGATCAGGGGCAGCTGGTCGGCAAGGGCTGTCGTGGTACTCTGTATCCCTTTATCAGCAGCCGTCTGCCGCAACAACTGACGGAATGCGAAGAAGTGACTCTGCCTGAGCAGAAAGAGGAGAAAAAATCGTGGCTAGACTGGTTGTTCTGAGTTTACTGGCTCTATCTGTGCTGGCGGGCTGTTCTGCGGTGCCGCCCACCCCGGAACAGCAGCAGGAAGACGTTGGCCCGGCGCAGTTGCCACACTGGCAGCCCGGTATGATGGGGGCCTTTACCCAGGGCCAGCACCACCCGGCAGTGGCGAGTTTATTTGCCAAAGCGGAGCAGGCCCGGGAACAGAGTCACTGGCGTTCGGCCATGACCTATCTTGATCAGGCGCGGCAGATTCAGCCACGCAATCCGGCGATTTTTTATCGCGCGGCCTGGGTCAGCCTGCAGATGGGGGATGCCCGTCAGGCTGAACAATTATTGCAACGCGGGCTGGTCTTTGCGCCGCAGAACAGCGAACTGAGCCGGCGTCTGAAATTATTGCTGGCGGAATGTCTGGATGCTCAGGGCAGGGTAATGGAAGCCGACAGCCTGCGGGCGCAGGTTGCCGGCTGATAGTAAGGTGTGCGGCTTAACCGCCTGACACTTTCAGCTGTGTCAGCAGGCCGCGCAGATCACTGGCCATCGCCACCAGATGTTCGGAATTGCTGGCCGACCCCGCCGCCTGTCCGGCGGTGGTTTCGCTGATATCACGGATCACGGTCAGGTTCGTGTTGACCTCATTAATGGCGATATTCTGCTCTTCAATGGCGTGGGCGATCTGTTGGTTCATCTGATGAATATCGGTGACGGCCCGTTTCATACTGGCCAGATTTTCACTGCTCTGAGTAATCTGCTCCACGCTGTTTTCCACGCCGGTTTTACTGGCTTCCATGGAATGCACAGCCTCGGCCGAGCCTTTCTGTAAACGCTCAATCATGCGCTGAATTTCTTCCGTACTTTCATGGGTACGGGAAGCCAGTGTGCGTACTTCATCGGCAACCACAGCAAAGCCCCGGCCCTGTTCACCGGCGCGCGCGGCTTCAATGGCGGCGTTCAGTGCCAGCAGGTTGGTCTGCTCGGCAATGCCCTGAATAACCTGCAGGACAGAGCCGATGTTGTTGCTTTCTGCATCCAGGTTTTCAATAACAGTGTTGGCTTTCCCGATACTGTCGGCCAGATTGCTGATGGTTTGCCGTGCCGCGTTAATGCTCTGCTCGCTTTGCTGACCGACGTGATCAGCATCAGCGGCAGCGCTGGCTGCCTGCTGAGAATTATTGCGTACGTCTTCCATCGAAGCCGTCATCTGATTGGTGGCGGTCGCGATCTGATCCGTTTCGCTGTGCTGGCGCCGGGCGCCTTCATCCATGTCGCGGGTATTCTGCGCGAAGTCATGGCCAACATCATCAATGCGCCGGGACAGTTCATCCACCTGTGAGACGATGTCGTTAATCAGCGCAAAAAAATCATTAAAGGCCGGGGTAAATTTTCCTTCCGGCTTCTCGATTTTAAATGTCAGGTCGACGGCGCCTTCCCGGGAGATATGCTGGCCGATTTCCATCAGCTCCGCATTCTGCAGAAATTCCTGCCAGCTCTTGCGCGCCAGATACACCAGCGCCGCGGATTCCACCACCACAAAAGCCGCATGCAGTAAAACGATGTCGATGCCGGTGCGGGATTCAAACACCCACACCGGGTTGCCCTGTTCCTGCAGATAATTAAACAGTAAATGATGAACGGCGATGGTGCCGGCCGCGGCCAGGATCGGCAGCGGGTCACGGTAATAAAGCAGCAGCGCCAGACTGACGAAAATACCAAAATGCATTTCGATCAGACCGTGGGCCTGATGAATATGCAGCGCGGAAAAAATCATCAGCGCAATACCATAGGCAATGCGGGAGAGGCGGCCATTGTTGGCAGCCCGGCTGATGGCAATCGGCACAACGGCCGCGGGAAGCCCGATAACAAATGCTTCGGCCCAGGTGCCGTACCAGCTTGCCAATAACAGAGAGACTGCAAATAAACCCAGCACAATAACAGTGAAAAACTGATTGGCGTGGCGATAAAATTCGTACCGGATGGTGGTCATACTGCTGACACCTTTATTAATAACCCTACATTTAATAAGTGTAGTTCAGCGGTTATCGGGTGCCAGCACGGTGAAGATAAAGAGAGGGGACAATCGTAGCAGCGAGCCAAAGATTCAGGTCATTCTGAGCCAGCCCGGTCTGGTAATACCAGACAAATAATAATGCCCAGCTGACGATCGCCAGCGGCGAATTTTTTTTATCCGATTTTAAATGCAACACCGCGGCAACAAAGGCAACGCCCAGTGCAATAAGCAGCCAGGTGTGTAATTCGTTAATCCGCCGGGCAATTTCAAATACCACGCACAGGGCCAGTAATAAACGTCCCCAGATTAACCGTGACCAGTGAAAGCCGAGGGCGGCTGTGATCAGCGTGGTAATTAATAACGGCAGAGCCGCATACAGGCTGAGCTGTTGTGGCAGCAGCCGCAGGCTGTAGGGCATATCCAGCGGCACCAGACTCAGCACCGCCTGCACCAGCATAATCAGTGCGGCAGCAAAACGCGCCGAGCCGGCACCGGACCATGAGCGGCCCGGTCTGCTGCTCCACAGCAGCAGGCCGCTCATCAGTAACAGGGCGATACTTCCTGTCAGTTGCATGCTCAGTTCTTCAGCGTTGCCATCACGCGGTCAGCCGCGGCGATGGTTTCCAGAATATCCTGTTCGCTGTGGGCGATGGACATAAAACCGGCTTCAAAGGATGACGGTGCCAGATAAACACCTTCTTTCAGCATGGCGTGGAAGAAGGTATTAAAACGCTGCGCATCACAGTGATCGGCCACGTCGCGGAAGCAGGTTACTTTCTCCAGCTCGGTGAAGAACATACCGAACATGGAGCCGGCGCTGTTATAGGTGAACGGAATACCGTGGGCATCGGCTGCGGCTTTAATGCCGTTCAGCAGCAGCTGTACGCGGGCGCTCAGCTGATCATAAAACCCGGGTTTCTGAATGGCTTTCAGCATGGCTAAACCGGCGGCCATGGCCAGCGGGTTACCGGACAGTGTACCGGCCTGATACACAGGGCCGAGCGGGGCCAGATATTCCATGATTTCGCGTTTACCACCAAAAGCCCCCACAGGCAGACCACCACCGATCACTTTACCCAGAGTAGTCATGTCCGGCGTGATGCCGTAGAACTCCTGCGCACCACCTAAGGCCGCGCGGAAGCCACTCATCACTTCGTCAAAAATCAGCACGATGCCGTGTACGTCACACAGCTCACGCAGACCCAGCAGGAAGGATTTTTCCGGTGGAATGCAGTTCATGTTGCCGGCCACTGGCTCGATAATCACACAGGCAATTTCGTCGCCCATTTTGGCGAAGCATTCTTTTACGCTGTCGAGGTTATTGTAATCCAGGGTGATGGTGTTTTCGGCCACGGCGGCCGGTACGCCCGGTGAGGTCGGTACACCTAAGGTCAGCATGCCGGAACCGGCTTTTACCAGCAGGGAATCCGAATGGCCGTGGTAACAGCCTTCAAACTTCACCATTTTATCTCGGCCGGTGTAGCCACGGGCCAGACGGATAGCACTCATGGTGGCTTCAGTGCCTGAGTTCACCATGCGCACCATGTCCATGGACGGCACCAGTTTGCACACTTCATCGGCCATTTCGGTTTCGATACCGGTCGGTGCGCCAAAGCTCAGGCCCTGGTCAATACGGCCTTTTACCGCATCGAGAATTTCATCGGCGCTGTGGCCAAGAATCATTGGCCCCCAGCTGCCGACGTAATCAATGTAGCGGTTGCCGTCGACATCAAATACGTAAGCGCCTTTGGCGTGGTCGAAGAAAATGGGCGTTCCGCCGACCCCTTTAAAAGCCCGTACCGGGGAATTGACGCCGCCGGGAATGTGTTTCTGGGCCGCGCTGAACAGGGCTTCGGATTTGGAAATGGAATAGCTCATAACACTCTCTTCGCTAATAAATGTTGGTCAATTCAGAATGGGCGCACAACCACCAGAATAACAATGGCGATCAGCAGGAAGACGGGAATTTCATTAAACCAGCGGTAAAACACATGGCTGCGCTGGTTGTTGTCGTCGCGGAAAACCTTCAGCAGGTGACCGCAGTAAAAATGGTAACCGATCAGCAGCGCCACCAGGGTCAGTTTGGCGTGCAACCAATGGGTCTGCACCAGATAATAGTCAGGGTTAAAACTGATCAGCCATAACCCCAGTGCCACCACCACCACCATCGACGGCGTCATAATGCCACGGTAGAGCTTGCGTTCCATTATTTTAAAACGCTCGCGCGAGACTGTGTCTTCGGCGCTGGCATGGTACACAAACAGGCGCGGCAGATAAAAAATCGCCGCAAACCAGGTGACGACGGCGATGATATGAAAAGCTTTAACCCACAGCATTGGTCACTGGTTCCTCGGCATATAGTGATAAAAATGTTCGATCTGGGTCTGTGACACCAGGCCGACACAGCGACTGAGGTCATCGTCGCGGTAAACTGCCAGCCATTGTATGTGATGCTGCTGCATCAGGTCTAAGGCATCATGCAGATTGGCTTTCAGAGAAATCGTTCCGACTTCCTGACGATCACCGGGAATGGCAATCAGATCGATATCCGCATGCTCGTCCTGCGGCTGCTTTTCTTTCAGCTCAGCCAGGGCTTCGGCCACCGCGGCCGGCGGCAGAATCACTTTTTCATCTTCCAGCAGCAGCCAGTCCGGATCACGCTGCAGCATAAAGCCGGCGGTTTCCGGGGTAACCGTGCGTGGCGCACTGACAAACGACTGTGACATGGCCTCGGCCACCCAGGTGTTACGCAGCATCTGCTGCACCGGATCAGGCGCCTGATAATTATGGCCGCCGCCCAGCTGCACGTTAAAGACCGACGGCAAATGAAAAAATTCACTCACCACCAGACTGGCAATCACAATGGCCAGCATGCCCGGCATAATAATATTGGGGTTGGCGGTGAGTTCCAGCAGCGCCACCAGAGCGGCCAGCGGCGCGCGCAGCACAGCGCCCATCATGGCGCCCATGCCCAGCATGGCGTAAAAACCAACAGACACCGGGTACTGCGGCAGCCACCAGTCCGACAGCTGCCCCATCAGCCCGCCCAGTGCGGCACCAATAAACAGCGTCGGGCCAATCAGACCGGCAGGAAAGCCCACCCCGGCCGCCCAGGCGGCGAGTATCAGTTTGGCGATCAACAACAGCGCCAGACTGCCCATTACCACCTGTCCGGCCAGCGCCTGGTTAACGGTGTCGTAGCCGATGCCCATTACCTGCGGTAACCAGATACTGACGGCCGCGGTGGCGCTGGTCAGCAGTCCCCACTTGAGCCAGATCGGCCAGTGGTTAATACGCTGAAAAAAGCGCACCAGAAAAATAAACGCAGATGCCACAAACCCGCCGATAACGCCGAGCAGCAGAATGTAAGGAATTTCGGCCAGCGAGTGCATATCAAAGCCGGGCACCGCAAAGGCTGTATGGCTGCCGAATACTGCTTCACTGACGATGGCGCCGGCCACGGATGCCAGAATGATGGGCACAAAACCGCGGATATTGTATTCCAGGAGCACCACTTCCATGGCGAAGATCACGCCCGCCATCGGGGTGTTAAACGAGGCTGAAATGGCACTGGCGACACCGGCTCCGGCAAGAATGCGTAACCTGTGATGAGCCAGACCAACACTTTGTCCCAGCTGACTGGCAGTACCGGCGCCAAGGTGGATCGCCGGGCCTTCACGGCCCACACTGTGGCCGCTGAGAATGGCAATGGCTGCCGCCACCCACTGCACTACGATATTCGGCAGCGGCAGATACCCCTGGTGCATTTCCATGCGTTGCAGCACATGGCTGACGCCCACACCGCGCCGTTCCGGCCGCAGTGTGTGGAACAGAATGATCAGCACCAGACTGCCGCCAAACAGCAGCGCGACGCGGCCCCACTGGCTGAGTGCTTCATAATCTTCCGCCGATGCCACCGGCAGCAGGGCGGTCAGCGGTACTTCAATGGCTAACCGGAACAGGGTGATCACCAGCGCACTGGCGATACCGGCTAACAGTGCCAGCAGCGCAAGACCGATCTGGTTGTCAGATAATGAAATCAGACTGGACCATTGCTTTCGCAGAAAACGCACGGTGTGAAGGTATCCTTATCCGGCCGGGTGGTGTTTGGTCAGGAAGAGTGAGTATTATAACGATGTTTCTTAAAGATGACCGCGTCCCGGATCAGTAACTGGCTGGTTTGGATGCAAAAAAAGCATGAGGTTTGCTGTGATTAAAGTAGGTATTGTTGGTGGCACAGGTTACACAGGGGTTGAACTGCTCAGAATTCTGGTCAATCACCCGGGCGTTGAATTAAAGGTCATCACCTCGCGAAGTGAGGAAGGCCTGCCGGTGGCTGATATGTTCCCCAACCTGCGTGGTCATACAGACCTGAAATTCTCAGTGCCGGATACCGATGCGCTGGGCGCCTGTGATGTGGTGTTCTTTGCCACACCCCACGGGGTGGCGCACGCCATGGCCGAAGAAATTCTGAATACCGGCACCCGGGTGATCGACCTGTCTGCGGATTTCCGTATCAAAGACGTTCCTACCTGGGAGAAATGGTACGGTCAGCCCCATGGTGCCCCGGGCATTTTGCCGCAGGCAGTTTATGGTCTGCCGGAAACCAACCGCGAGGCCATTAAAACCGCGCAACTGATTGCGGTTCCCGGCTGTTACCCGACGTCAGTGGAGCTGGGCTATCTGCCGCTGCTGGAGAATAATCTGTTGCCCGAGCAGATGTTGATCGCTGACTGTAAATCCGGCGCTTCCGGTGCCGGTAAAGCCGCTAAGGTCAGCTCTCTGCTGTGTGAGGTGAGCGAATCCATGAACGCTTACGGTGTTGCCGGTCACCGTCACCTGCCGGAAATCCTGCAGGAACTGGAACGGGCCGCTGATAAAACGGTCAATCTTACCTTTGTTCCGCATCTTACGCCGATGATCCGCGGAATACATTCTACACTTTATGCTCAGGCCCCGGGACTGGAGCAAGATCTGCAGGCCCTGTATGAAGCCCGGTATGCTGATGAACCCTTTGTGGATGTCATGCCGGCCGGCAGTCAGCCGTCCACGCGCAGCGTGAAAGGCAGCAATATGTGCCGTATTGCCGTTCACCATCACAAAGAGACCGGGCAGATCATCGTTCTGTCGGTCATTGATAATCTGGTGAAAGGGGCTTCGGGACAGGCGATTCAGAACATGAACATCATGTTTGGCCTTGAGGAAGATATGGGCCTGAAGCAGGTCGCCCTGCTGCCTTAAGGCGCGCCGCAAACACACAGTAAAAGGGATAAGGATTTGCAGTTATGGCGGTTGTAAAAGGTAGCCACCAGGAAAATCTGATTATTCGTCAGTATCGTCCGTGGGAACGCTTCCGGCGGACGCTCTACATGATCATTTTTATCGGGATTGTCGGTGTCGGCGGCTACTTTGGTGGTATCTACGACAGCACCAATCAGATCAAACAGCTGTCCGGTGAACGTGACCGGCTGAACGAAGCATTGCTGGAAGCCAACCAGACGATCAACACCCTGACCCAGCGCGTCAATGTGCTGGAGAAAGGCGGCGAAGTGGACCGCAAAGCCACAGAAGGTATCCGCCAGACGGTGACCGAACTGAAAGGCCAGATTGCGACACTGGAGGAAGAAGTTGCCTTTTATAAAGGTATCATGGCCCCCAGCTCGAACGATAAAGGCCTGCGCGTCAGCAAGGTGGATATTCTGCCGGTGGAAGAAGTGGATAATCGCTTCCGTTATTCCATCATGCTGACTCAGGTGGCGGATAACAGCTCGTATATCTCCGGGCTGGCAGCGGTGAATTTCATCGGCGTGCGTAACGGCGAAAAAGTCATCCTGCCGCTGCGCGATCTGGATGAAAACATCAAAGATCTGGGCGTGAAATTCCGCTTCCGCTACTTCCAGGAAGTGGCCGGCGATATCGTCCTGCCGCGCGGTTTTGTGCCGGAACAGGTGCAGGTGGTCCTGCAGTCGACCGGCAGCAAAGCTCAGCGTGTGGAACAAACTATTGAATGGCCGTAAGGCCGCGTTAAATAAGTCAGAACAGGCCCTGACAGGAGAGGCTTAATGTTTAGCAGTAAAGACAAGGGTGCCAACACCCATTATGACACCCTCATCTCTTCCAAAACTGAAATTACCGGGGATGTTACCTTCACCGGCGGCCTGCACATTGATGGTGTGATCAAAGGCAATCTTCTCGCCGAGAACGGCAGTGGTGCCGTGGTGCGTGTCAGTGATAAAGGCAGGGTTGAAGGTCAGATCAGTGCCCCCAATATAATCATCAACGGCAATGTGGTCGGTGATGTGTACGCCGGTGAATATATTGAGCTGGCGAAAAAAGCCCAGGTCAGCGGCGACGTATACTACCAGGCCATGGAAATGGTGATGGGCGCCCAGGTTAACGGCAAACTGCATCACCAGCCGAAAGTAGAAGGCCGTAAGAAAACAGGAAAAACAGCTCCGGAAGCCCCGGCAGAACCGGCTCCGGAGGTTAAAGTTGACTAAAACAGTGGGATAAGAGGATAATTCTTCCCCATCTGACAAACCGGAACGCGTATGAACGCAGTACAACAGGCAACCCCGATCGAGCTCACGGCCGCCGCCGAGGCGAAAGTGCGTGAGCTGTTACAGGAAGAAGCAGACGACGAACTCTGTCTCAGAGTGTTCGTCACCGGTGGCGGCTGTTCAGGCTTCCAGTACGGCTTCACCTTTGACGACGAGCGTGCGGACGATGACGCCCTCATCGACAGCGATGGCGTGCGGGTTCTGGTTGACTCTCTGAGTTACGCCTACCTGACGGGCTCCGTGCTGGATTATCAGGAAGGACTGGAAGGTTCACGATTTGTGGTGAATAATCCGGGGGCAGCATCCACCTGTGGTTGCGGCTCTTCTTTTTCTGTCTGAATCCTGCGGGAGACCCCGGATGCGCCTGCTTACTCTGTTTCTGCCGTTAGTCGTTTCCGTGTGCGCTCACGCTGATGTTGAAACACTGGATAACCCTGAAGACCAGGGGGCTTCTCCGGTGGTTCTGGAACCCGTACCGCTGAAATTGCAACGCTATCAGGGGCTGCTCAGTCTGCATACAGCCGACGAATTGGCGTCATTGCTGATGCGCGCGGATGCCGCTGCGCGCAAAGTGGATTATCAGGCTGAGAACCCGGTGGCGCTGGTGCTGCACGGTGACGAAATCAAACTGTTTGAACGCCGCTTCTACAGTGACAATAAAAAGCTGGTGGATATCGCTGCTCGTCTGGACGCCTTCAATGTGGTGGATATCAAAGTCTGCCGCCGCTGGATGGCAAGCCACGAAGTGACCGTCGACGATTTACCGCCGTTTGTTGAGCTGGTGGACGACGGCCCGGCCGAGGTTGAGCGCCTGCAGCTGGAAGGCTACGTCAGCTTCTGACCGGCAGCGCTCTGATCCTCCGCCAGAGAATAACAACCGACAGGAGGTCTGATGCGCGCTCTGCTTATCCTATTCGTTTTCCTTTTTACCCTGCCCGTACAGGCACAAACCATTGGTATTGTGACCAACAGTGTTGGCCAGGTCAGCTGGCTGCGCGCCGGTGACGGCGTGCAGCTGCAACGCGGTGACCCGGTATCTTTACGCGATAGCGTCACCACGGCGGCAAGCGCCAGAGTGGTGCTGCGCATGAATGACGGCAGCGTCATCACCGTGGGCGGCGACAGTCAGCTGATTCTGGCTGACTGGCAATTCAGCGCGGATGCGGATGATAACTCAGCCCGGCTGGAGCTGGTGGAAGGGGCTTTCCGTTTTGTCACCGGACTGATTACCCGCCAGGATGATCCGCAGCTGAGTGTGGATACACCTTCCGGCACCATTGGCGTGCGCGGTACCGATTTCTGGGGTGGTTATCTGGATGCCGGCGTCCTGGATGTGGTGCTGCTGGACGGCGAACACCGGCTGGAAGTGCGTAATGATCTGGGCAGCGTATTGATTGCTGAGCCCGGCTTTGGGGTGACTGTTGATCCCGGCCAGCCGCCGGCGGCCCCGAAACGCTGGGGGCAGGAGAAACTGAAGCGCGCAGTGCAGACGGTCGCATTACCGCAATAACGCCTCTGGCGGGCGCGCTCAGGCGGGGTAGGTCAGGCGGGGGAAATGGCACCCAGAATACGTTCGCCGGCGGCACCGGTCACGGCCGGAGCATTGCCGCTCAGACGGTGGTCGGTACGCCATGCCAGCCAGGCAAATGCCATGGCTTCCAGCCAATCCGGGTGAATGCCGGCGGTTTCTGTACTCCGCACCTGTGCCTTTGGCAGGTGGTGCTGAATACGTTCCAGCAGCAGGCGGTTATGCAGGCCGCCGCCGCATATCAGCAGTTCACCGCCGGGATAGCCATAGTGCTTCACGGCAGCTGCCATAGAGCAGGCGCTCAGCTCACACAGGGTGGCCAGTATATCTTCACTTTTTTCCTGCGACAGATCGCCCAGTGCATCCAGATTAAACAGCTCACGCCCCGTACTTTTGGGCGGTGGCTGGCTGAAATACGGCTGCGCCAGCCATTCATCCAGGCGATTGCTCAGAATTTTTCCCTGTCGTGCCATGCTCCCCTGTTCATCGCAGTGGCAGTTCAGTTCACGCTGGCACCATTCATCCATTAATGCGTTGCCCGGGCCGGTATCGAACCCCAGCAGCGGTTGTCCGTCAGAAGGCAGCACGGTCAGGTTAGCGATGCCGCCGATATTCATCACCATGCGCGCATGCCTGTTGCTCAGACAGTGTTGGTGAAAAGCCGGTACCAGAGGTGCCCCCTGGCCGCCGGCAGCGATGTCGCGGCGACGGAAATCAGCGATGCAGGTAATGCCGGTCTGCTCGGCAATCCGCGACGGATCACCTATTTGCCAGCTGAAACCACCCGGTTGGCTTTTATGCCGCAGAGTGTGGCCGTGGGAGCCTGTGGCGGTGATATCGGTGGCTTCCAGATCATTGCGTTGCAGTAATGTCTGAACCGCCTGTACCGAGTAATCTGCCACGGCCTGGTCGAGCTGCATGATTGCACTGACCTCAAGGTGGTCCGCCACTGCACTCTGGCGTAATTGCTGGCGGAAGGCATCAGGATATTCAATACAGAGTGCGTCAATAAGACGCACGGAAAGACGCACAGAAAGCCCCGGAGATTCAGGCTCAGAAGCGGAAAAATCGACCAGAGCGGCATCCATACCATCGGCGCTGGTGCCGGACATCAGGCCGATATACAGACTCACAGAGAAGAATCCAGCGAGGCTGTGGTGTTATCTGTAAAGCTGGAAAGCCAGTTCACCATGGCTTTCGATTTGCGCATAAAGCTGTCTTTTTCACTGCTGGAAATGGATTTGGCTTTTGGCAGTTTTACCCGCAGGGAGTCGCGGTGCACACCATCCACGCGGAATTCATAATGCAGATGCGGCCCGGTGGCCAGCCCGGTCATGCCGACATAGCCAATGATCTGTCCCTGCTTAACAATACGGCCGGTGCGGGAGCGGCGGTTAAACTTGCTCATATGGGCGTACAGGGTCTGATAACGCGAACCGTGCTGGATAATCACACAGTTACCGTAGCCGCCCTTACGCCCGGCAAAAATGATTTTACCGTCGCCGGCAGCTTTGATCGGAGTGCCTGTGGGGGCAGCATAGTCTGTCCCTTTGTGGGCGCGGATGGTGTTCAGTACCGGGTGGCGGCGGCCCAGATTGAAGCGCGAACTGATGCGGAACACGTCCATCGGGTTGCGCAGGAATTCTTTGCGCATGCTGCGGCCGTCCGGGGCGTAGTAATTGGCATTGCCGTCGGAGTCTTCATAGCGCACGGCTGTGATATCACGGCCGTTGTTATTAAAGCGGGCGATGAGAATATTGCCGTCACCGATTTTATCGCCATCGAGAAAAATCTCGTCGTAAATCAGGCTGAAGGTATCGCCTTTGCGGATATCCAGAGCAAAGTCGATATCCCAGCCGAAAATAGCAGCCAGCTGATATAACACCTGATCCGGAATGCCGGCTTCAGAGCCGTCATAAAACAGCGAATTATTGATGGTGGCGGTGACATAACGCGGACGGTAGTCGGCGTGACGTTCTTCCAGCTGATACTGCAGCGCACCTTCTTCATCGCGGCTGAAGGTGTGGCTGGCCAGCGGCGACAGTTCAATCACGAACTGCTGCACGTGGTTATCTTCTGAGCGGGTCCACTTTAATGTTTGCCCGGGCTGCAGTTGCAGCACGCCTTTCGGCGCGGCGGCGGCCAGTTCGATGACATCCACCGCACTCAGGTTCTGACGCCCGAATATGGTCGACAGACTGTCACCGGATTTTACCTGCGTGCTTTCCCAGCTGAGTGCCGGCGTCTGCGGCTCAGCCTCAGTCGCTGGCGGAAGCTCAATACGGAAGCTGGTGTGCTGTGATGGGGGCGTCTGCTCTGAAGGCCAAAGAAGAACAGTGAATAAAACGATAAGCGCAGCGCCGATCCCCAGTGCATGAGTAAGGGGGAAATACTGCAGGCGTCCGGACAAAGACATGGTGTCTGACGTTTCCTTTAGTGGGTAGTAACAATAAGTGTAAACAATTAACCGGCATTTTATCCAGCAAGCTTGATTTTGCACCTTGATCAGGTAATGTTCAGCACCCTTCTGACAACCAAATTCTACGAGAGCTCCCATGACTGCTGCATTAATAGCTGACCTGAAAGCCCGTGGTCTGCTGAACCAGGCAACCGCTGATGAAGAACTGAATGAACACCTGAATTCCGGTGGCCGTTCACTTTATTGCGGCTTTGACCCGACCGCAGACAGTCTTCATATCGGATCTCTGGTACCACTGCTGGCATTGAAACGTTTTCAGCTGGCCGGCCATAAACCCATTGCGCTGGTGGGTGGGGCGACCGGTCTGATCGGTGACCCCAGCTTTAAAGCGCAGGAACGGAAACTCAATGGCCCCGAAGTAGTGGCCGGCTGGGTCGACAAAATTAAAGCCCAGGTCAGCCGTTTTATCGACTTCGAAGGGGATAACGCCGCCGAGGTGGTGAACAATCTCGATTGGGTTGGCGACATGAGTGTGCTCGACTTCCTGCGTGATGTCGGTAAGCACTTCTCAGTGAACAGCATGATTCAGAAAGAATCCGTGAAGCAGCGGATCGAACGGGAAGGCTCCGGTATTTCCTTTACTGAATTCACCTACATGCTGCTGCAGTCTTATGATTTTGCCGAATTAGCGCAGCGTGAAGACTGCTCCCTGCAGATTGGTGGCTCTGATCAGTGGGGCAATATTGTGGGAGGCGTTGAACTGGCGCGCCGTATGTATGGTAAGCAGGTGTTCGGTTTAACCCTGCCGCTGGTAACCAAAGCTGATGGTACTAAATTCGGTAAAACCGAATCCGGCACTATCTGGCTTGATCCGGCAAAAACCTCGCCGTATGCCTTCTATCAGTTCTGGATGAACACCGCTGATGCGGACGTCTACAAATTCCTGCGTTACTTCACTTTCCTGCCGGTTGAAAAGATCGAAGAAATTGAAGCAACCGACGCAGAGATTCAGGGACGTAAAACCGCTCAGCCAATCCTTGCCGATGAAGTGACCCGGCTGGTGCACGGTGAAGACGCGCTGGCGTCTGCCAAGCGCATTACCGAAGCTCTGTTCTCCGGCGATGTTACTCAACTCAGTGAAACGGAACTGGAACAGATTAAACTCGATGGCCTGCCATCCAGTGACCTGGATACCACGGGTCTGGCTGACAAGCCGCTCACTGCCATTCTGTCGGAAGCAGGCATAGGGCAGGGCAAGCAGGTAAAAGACGCGCTGGGACGCAATGCCGTCATCATTAACAGTGCAGCCTGCAGCATGGACGATCTGATGAAAGGGGAGTCCCTGTTTGCCGCCGGTAATGCGCTTTATGGGCGCTTCTTCCTGGTGAAGTTGGGTAAGAAAAAATACCACCTGTTCGAAATAGCAAAATAGTTTGAAGAAAGTAGTTGACGGCGCATCCCGTATCTCTATAATGCGCCGCTCCTGAGTTGAGACGGCCTCTGCGGAGAGCTGAAAAAACAAAGGAAAAACAAGGGGTTGACAAGAAGTTGAACGACTTTATAATGCGCCCCGCTCTGAACGGGATGGCTCAGCCAAACGATCAGAATGAAGAAAAAAGTGGTTGACACGCAAGGGTAAATCCTTAAAATGCGCAGCCCGCTCTGACCGAAATCAGAGTTGTTCTTTAACAAAGTATTTAGACAATTACGTGTGGGTGCTTACTGAGATGTTCTGGAGACAGCAATATTTCAAGTAAGAACTCGTAATAATTCATTTATTGTCAGTTTTTCTTGAGCAAGATTTAGATCAGCATATTCCGCTGGTCGAAAACTTTTAAACTGAAGAGTTT
>MDTG01314266.1_pt1 | contig 18118 bp, 17 predicted proteins | sample 811421 | NCBI WGS metagenome assembly MDTG01 (sample SAMN05326645, study PRJNA326480) | marine metagenome | isolation source: seawater | place: Pacific Ocean: South East | collected 2011 | reverse complement strand
GAGCAACGGACTCATAATCCGCAGGTTCGGGGTTCAAGTCCCTGTGGGCCCACAAATGAGCAGTCATTCATATATATCAAATCCAAAAAATGAAGATATCTTTATTAATATTAATGGAAAATTGTTCCATAGAAACAAAGCAAAAATTTCTGTTTTTGATAGTGGATTTTTACTAGGAGATGGTGTTTGGGAAGGTATTCGTCTACATCAATCAAAGCTTGTTTTCATTGAAGACCACATAGATAGATTATATAAAAGTGCACAAGGTATTTCTTTAGATATTCCTTACTCTAAGCAAGACATAATTGATGAAATAAATAAAGTACTAGATAGGAATAAGATGAATGATAACATACATATTCGTTTAGTTATCTCTAGAGGAGATAAGATTACTCCATACCAGAACCCTAATGCAAATGTAGGCCCAATTAACTTGGTGATTATCCCTGAATATAAGCAAACAGACCCAAATACATATATAAAGGGCGTAAATATTGGAAGAGTCCCTAATATTAGACCTAATGATAGCATACTAAGCCCTCACTATAATACTCTAAGCAAACTTAATTGTATTTTAGCGAGCATAGAGGCAAATAAGCTTGGATATGATGAAGGTATTATGAATGATATGAATGGTAATATAAGTACATGTAATTCTACCAATTTATTTTTCGTTAAAAATGATGCAGTTTTGACTTCTAAAGGACAATATTGCTTAAATGGTATTACTAGAGGAAAAGTTATTCAAGTATGTAACCAAAATAAAATAGAATGTTCTGAAGATGATTTTACATTTGAATATATTAGAGATTGTAGCGAAGCTTTTGTAACAGGTACATTTGCAGGTATTATTCCTGTATCACAATTAGAAGGCAGGAAACTAGAATCGACTAATTCTGATTCTTTAGTTAATAAAATTAGAATGCTATACAACAAAGAAATTCAAGACTATATAGGCTAGCATGAGAATTGCTTGTTGGTCAGGTCCAAGAAATATTTCTACTGCACTTATGAGATCTTGGTCTTCGAGAGAAGATTCATTTGTTTCTGATGAACCTTTTTATGCTTATTACCTAAAAGAACTACAGTTAAAACATCCAATGTATCAAGAAATTATTCATCGCTATCCCAATAAATATGATGATGTAGTTGAAGGTCTTATTTCTGAAATACCTAACGGTAAAAAACATTGGTACCAAAAACATATGGCACATCATTTAATTGATTTAAACAATATCGATTGGATTAAAAATTTTAAAAACTGCATTTTAATACGTCACCCTAAAGATGTAATCAACTCTTATGTTAAGAAAAATACTCTCAATAATATAGATGAGCTTGGATATCATCAACAATATAGAATTATAAAATACTTAGATAGTATCGGTAAAAAATTTATTGTTATTGATTCCAATATTTTACTTAATAACCCTGAAAAAATATTGTCGAAGTGGTGTAGCAGTATTGATTTAGAATTTGATATCTCTATGCTTAAATGGGATAAAGGAAGTCATCCTCAAGATGGTATTTGGTGGAAACATTGGTATGACAGTGTTAACAAAACAACTGAATTCAAGAAATTTTTATCTAATGAAGATCAATTAGATCAAAAATATCAACCGATTTATAATAAATCACTAGAATATTATAATGAAATGTATGACATGGCCATAAAGTGAAAACTATGCAGTTTGATTCTTAATTAACGATTCAAACTTTTTTATCATTTCTAACTCCATCTTATGTGGCATTCTCCTACTTACCTCAACCCCTTCAACAGCTAAAGACTCTAGCGAAGCATTTTCTAAATCTTCAACAGCAGATGCAAGCATGTCTATTTCCATTTCATATTGTCGATTAGCAACACTATGGAAAGTGTCCCAAGAAAATAAAGGAACATGTTTTTTCTTAATTAGCCATCCCTGATCTGCCTCTTCTGAAATGATATGAGAAGTGACTCCAATAGGTTTATCATTTAATATGGCCCATTTAAAAGAATCTAAACCACGAACATGAGGTAAATATGCGGGATGAGAATTAATAACTTTCTTAGTGTCAGCTATTTCTTTCTTTATAATACCTGCACCTCCAATTAAAACATGATCATCTTTATCTAGAGCTGGAAGTTCGTCTAAGTTTTGTAACTCTGAATAATTATAACCTAAAATTTTTGATAAATCTTGGGGATAAATATTATGTGCATTCCCTAATCTATGTGGGATTAGTGGTATAAAATTTTTTCTTTCAACCCATGGCGTAGAAACAACATGAATATTGGAATAATTCTTTAATTTCATTTTTAACAATAAATCTTGGGTCTTCTTATGTGGATGATTATACGTTAGAACATAAATCATAAATGATATCTCTCTTTCTATGTTGTACTTGATGGAACATATATATAATATTACCTGATTTTATAATTTAAATCTTAAATTAAAAAGGCGAATAATGAATTTGTTATTAAAACTCTGGAATCAACCTAATTGGGTAAAATGGATAGTCTACTTTGCTATTGCTTACATACTCTTTGCGATAAAAGAAGCTTTCGCTATTGTTCTTTGGTTTTTGTTCTGTGTTCTATTGTACTATATCATTTTTGCTAAAAATATGTTTCAATCAACAACCTATTATGAAAAAAATAATTTTTAGTTTTTTAATATGTACTTTACTGTCTTGCCAGGAAAATAGACCTCATGGAAATCAATACAAGTTACCAGAATTAACTTCAAATAACTTCTTAATAGGAAATTTGAATGAAAATCGTTCATCTTACAGAGTTTCATATTATGATATAAATATTGACTTTGATATTGAAAAAAAATCATTAATCGGTTTTGTAAGGGTTAAAGCAGAAAGTAAAAGAGATTTAAAGCAATTACAGATTGATTTAGCTGAAAATTTAAATATCAAAAAAATAACTTATAAAAATCAGGAATTATCTTTTACGAGAGAATTTGATGCAGTATTGATTGATTTTTCGACAACTATTAAAAAAAATATTATTTTTGAATTTACTGTTTTTTATGAAGGTATTCCTCAAAGCGCAGATAATCCACCATGGGCTGGAGGTTTTACATGGTCTAAAGATAAAGATGGTCGAGATTGGATTGCTGTTTCTTGTGAAGGTGAAGGTGCGAGAATCTGGTGGCCAAATAAAGATCATATCACTGCGGAAGGGGATAGTGTAAGAATGGTATATACTGTTCCTTCAAATTTGGTTGCTGTTGGTAATGGTAAGCTAAGAAGTGTAAACACTGAAAATGGTAAATCAACATATGAATGGTTTGTCAGTAACCCAATTAATAATTACAATATCTCAGTACAAATCGGAAACTACGTAGCAGTTCAAGATACTTTTATAAAAGATAATACAATTCATTACATGGATCATTACGTGCTGGATTATAATATAGAGCTTGCTTCAAATTATTTTTCTCAGTCAAAGGAGGTTATAAGATTTTATGAAAAATATTTCGGTGATTATCAATGGTATGAAGATGGCTACAAACTAATTGAGGTGCCTTATTTGGGTATGGAACATCAATCTGCAGTGACTTATGGAAATGGATTTAGTATTTATAATGGAGTGCGAAGTAAAAGTTGGCCAATGTATGGTGTAATAGATCCTCTTATTATACATGAGACAGGTCACGAATGGTTTGGAAATAGTGTTACTGCATCTGACCCAACTCATATTTGGATTCATGAGGGATTGCAAGTTTATTCTGAAGCAATATATTTTGAAGATAAGTTCAATAGCTATGAGGTTGGAGTTCATTATCTAAACACTTTAAAAAATAGGATTGTAAATGATATTCCTATAGTTGGTAATGAAAATGAAAATCATTGGGCTTTGCATGGTGATACTTATATGAAAGGTGCATGGGTAATGCATACTCTAAGGAGTGTAATCAGCGATGATGAAATCTGGTTTGAAATTTTGAAAGAATTTATGGTTGAAAATGCGAAAGGATTTGCAAATACTCGTAATTTCTTTAATAAGGTTGAAGAAAAGACTAAAACAGATTATTGGTATTTTGCAGAACAATATCTTTATTCTCCAAATCAACCAGAATTAGTATATTATCAAACAGACTCAAATTTTTACTATAGATGGAATAATGTAAATGACAATTTTGTAATGCCATTAGACTTGCTTGTAAATGGTGCTGAAAAAAGAGTAGTACCTACAAAAAATTATCAATTATTTCCGATAAGCAAGCATAGCCAGATTGAAATTATGGATTGGAAATTTTATGTTAATCCAGTTGAAAAAAAATAATTATATATCTTATTTATCCATTTTTATTTTTTTCTTAAGCGTAACAAATGCGCAAACATTCTCGAGCTCCATTAATTTAGGAATTAATCCTAATAATGAGAATTTATGGTGGATCAAAAATAATAATTTCGGTTTTAAAAATTATCCAAACTATCAGAGGACAAAAATAAAAATTAATAAATCTGATTTTGAATTCGATTTAAATATGTCTTCTAATCTTGATGAATTAAATAAAATATCATTAAGTGAATTAAATGTTAAATTTTTTATAAAAGAAAATACATATTTAAGAATAGGAAGATATTATCGGGATTTTAGTAAATATTTGAATGATGATTTAAGCTCAGGATCAATTCTAATAAGCAACAACTCTCAATCAATGCCCAAAGTTGGAATTATATCTAAAACAGATTTTTTAAAAAATAATAAAATAAGTTTTGATTATGGAATGGCCCATGCAATTTTTGACAAAAATGAAGTTTATTCAAGCTCCCCCTTCCTGCATGAAAAATTTCTTTATTTAAATATTAAAAATAAAAATAGCGTATTTAGCATTGGCTTTGTTCATGAAGCAATATGGGGCGGCACAATAGAAGGCGAAAATAGATTTTCAGGAAAGCAGCCTCAATCAATATCTGACTTCTTTAAAGTATTTATTTCTGGCGATGGTCCTGATGACTTTCCTCACGCAAATGCTTTAGGAAATCATTTGGGGATTTGGGATTTTTCTTTTGAAAGAATTCAAGGTAATAAAAATTTTAAAGCTTACTACCAACATATATTTGAAGATACAAGTGGATTAAGATTTGATAATAAAACAGATGGATTGTGGGGAATCGAATTAAAAAATTACATTAAAAATACATCTATTCTCCTTGAATATATAAATACAAAAAATCAGTACATTGATCCTCCATATGTAGGAGAAGACTATTATAATCACGGCTTATATAGATATGGATGGAGCTATAAAAACTATACATTAGGCAATCCTTTAATTAGTCACTTAAATCCTATTGCTACTGATTATATTTATTTAGGAATGAGTGGATCTATTCAAGATGAATTTCATTTACAATTAAAATGTTTTAGAGAATTAAGTAAATCAAGTACAGTAAATTATAAATTTGAAATTATGAAAAATTTTAAAAACGATTATTTGATTGGTGCAGTTATTTTTAAAGACAAAAAAGAAAGTTTTGGACTGCAGCTAATTAAAAAACTATGATTCTTTTTCAACAATATCACAAATTATATGTCCAATAAGAATATGCATTTCTTGAACTCTTTGTGTATTATTTATTGGGATATTTATATTAATATCTGAATGATCTTTTAATAGACCACCATCAAAACCAGTTAAAGAAATTATTTTAATGTCATTTTCATTACAATATTTTGCTGCGTTGATTATATTTTTTGAATTTCCACTGGTTGATAGAGCAATTAAAATATCGCCACTATGAGCTAGTGACTCTAATTGTCTTGAAAAAATATTATCAAAAGAATCATCATTAGACCATGCTGTAATGAAAGCTGTATCAACATTAAGACACACAGATTTAAAAGGGGCTTTTTTGTCTTTATACATTCCTCCAATTAATTCAGCTGATAAGTGATTTGCTTGAGATGCGCTCCCACCATTACCACACCAAAAAATTGTATTATTTTCAGAAAAAGATTTTTTAATTAAATCGCTAGCATAATGAATTTTTTTTTCATCTATTAGATTTAAAGCTTCGGAATGTGATTGTATTGAGCTATTTATTAAGTCTTTCATTTTCTTATTTCAATATAATTATTAATCTCATCAATAGTAACAGTTGCTGTACCTGTTTTTCCAACAACAATTGCTCCAGCTGCGTTTGCAATTCTAGCTGAATCTTCAACATTATTAGTTTTAGCAAAAGCTAGTGAAAAGGCTGCAATTACAGTATCACCAGCCCCAGTAACATCAGGATTATTTACTTTGTGAGCATCAATATGTTTTACAAATCCATTTTTTCCAACTATAGTCATTCCTTTGTCTCCTTTTTTTGCTAGGATATATTCTAAGTTAGAGTCTTTTTGTATCATTAATTGGCATGCTTTAATAATAGAATCATCGTCTGTAATTTTTGAATTAGAAGCTCTTTGCAGTTCATTGATGTTTGGAGTAATAACGGTTGCATTAGAATAAAATGAAAAATCATCTTTTTTAGGATCAACAAAAATATTTTTACCTTTAATATTTGAAAACCAACCATTATTTAGAACACCTTTATTATAGTCTGAAAGAATTATTAAATCATAATTATCATATTTTATGTCAGTGATTGATGGAGACCAGCCTTCAATCTCTTTTTCAAAATCTACTCTTAAAACTTGATTTCCATTTGAATAATATCTTCTTTTTAATGTAGTAGGTATACCAGTTATATAAAGTAAGTCCGTATTAATACCTTTTTCTTCAAGGAGTTTAGTCAGCTCGATACCTTCAGAATCTGAACCAATACAACCTACGCATGTAACATTTGCACCTAAATCACTTAGATTTAGTGCAACATTTCCTGCTCCTCCTGGAGAAGAATAAATTTTATCTGGATTCAAAACAGGCACTGGTGCCTCGGGGGACATTCTTGTTGATGTACAAAAAACATATTGATCAACCATAAAATCGCCAATTAATAATACTCTAATATCTGAAAAGTCTAAACTCATTTTGCTTTACCTTGATTTACTACCATTTCTTGTTTTGCTTTTAACTTTTCTTCGTTAATGAGGTATTCTTTTTCTAGCACATTCAAACTCTTATCTAATTTATACACCAATGGAACGCCAGTGGGGATATTTACTGATATAATTTCTTCATCCGATAATTTCTCTAAAATCTTAATAATGGCTCTTAAAGAATTGCTATGCGCTACAATAAGGTGATTCCCTTTGTTTTTAGTTATATAATTGACATATTCTCCCCAGAATGGTTTTAATCTATCAATTACATTTTTTAAACTTTCTCCAACAGGAAGTTCGCTTAAAATATTTTTAAACTTATCATCAAATCTTGGATGACGCTCATCATCCATATTCAAAAATGGTGGGGGAATGTCATAGCTTCTTCGCCATATCTGTACTTGATCTTCACCATATTTAGAAGCTGTTTCAGACTTATTCAACCCCTGCAAAGCACCATAATGCCTTTCATTTAATCTCCAATCATATTTTATTTCTTCTTTAGGAAAATTAATAATGTCTGTAACAATATCTGTAGTTTCGGTAGCTCTATTCAATAGAGAAGTATAAACACTTTTTATGTCAAGACTATTTTTAAGCAATTTGTTGCCAGAAAAATGAGCTTCGGCAATTCCTGTAGAGGTTAGTGAAACATCTTTCCATCCTGTAAATCTATTTTCAAGATTCCACTGACTTTCACCATGCCTTAGAAGAATTAATCTCATAAATTATTTTTTTAAACTACTCTTTTTCACACTTCAATAGTTTTTCTCCATGGGTATTTTACATAAAAACTTTTGCTTACCAAACGAATCTTTATATTTAAAACTAGTTTACTAATCTGTGAAATAAAATTGTTAATTATAATAAATATGAATAAAATTTTATGATGATAACTAATAAAATGAATATCTGGATATTTGTCCTTGGAGAACCGATTGAGTCTGATTCCGATAATATACGTTTACATAGATCTGGAATGCTTGCAAAATATTTGGTAAATGCAGGTCACAAAGTAACCTTTTGGACCTCAAATGTTAATCATGTGACTAAGAAATTGCGATGTACTGATACTACTGTAACGAAAATTAATGATAACTATACAGAAATTAAGTTAGCTGGCAGGTTATATACTAAAAATATTTCTTTATCCAGAGTTTTACATAATATAGATGTAACAAAAGAGTTTAAAAAAATAGTCAGAGATTTTCAAAAACCAGACATTGTAATTACTAATTATCCAATAATTGAACTTTCTGAAGCTGTCATAGATTATGCTAAAAAAAACAATATCCCTTCAATTGTTGATATAAGAGACTTTTGGCCAGATATTTTTTATGAAGTTTTACCGAAAAGCTTTAATTTTTTGGGCAATTTGCTTTTTTGGCCATGGAAGATTAAGGCTAAGAATATTATTAAAAATGTTACAGCTGTTACAGGAATTTCCGATGCGGCAATTCGATGGGCTAGACTTAAAAATAATCAAAATATGCAACAACACGATAAATCATTTCCTCTAGCATATGAGAATACAACTGACTTTATTTTTAATAAAAAGTTATTAGATAAAAATAATATTGATCCCTCCAAGCATCATATTTTTTGTTTTTTTGGAAACCTTAGTAAGCGTATAGAGCTAAATACTGTTGTTGAAGCAGCAAAAATAATTGATAAAGAAGATAATAAGATAATTAAGTTTGTTATATGTGGAACTGGTGAGATCTTTGATTCTTTGAAAAGTGAAGCTAAAAATTGTTCTTCTTTGATACTCCCTGGATGGATTAATAAGGATGAAATTAACACTTTACTTGAAGTTTCAAGAGCTGGATTATTGCCTTATCCGTCATCATTAGATTTTGTTAGAACATACCCAAATAAAGTTGGAGAATATTTAAGTAAAAATCTACCGATCCTTTCAAGTGTTGATGGCGAGATGAAGTCATTATTAAAGCACTGGGAGTGTGGAATAACGTATGATAATAATTCACCACAGTCCTTAGTTGATGCGATAAAATTTATAGAAAAAAATGAAGATTATAGAGAAACTATGTCTAAAAATTCTAAAAGATGTTTTAAAGCAAAATTTGATTCTAGAGAAGTGTATGGCAATTACTTAGAATTTATTGAATCAATTACAAAAATAGCTATTAATGACAAAATTCCAGATTAATAAAAACTATTTTAAAATTTTAAAACGAGTAATTTTTAAAATTAATTAATTAATTTTTTTAAGTTATATTACTTTATGAATTTTATCGACCTAAAACTTCAGCAAAAAGAAATTAGATCTAGAATTGACAAACGCATTCAGAGTGTATTAGATAATGGTAATTATATTCTTGGTGAAGAAGTTCGTGATTTAGAAAATCAATTATCGGTTTTTTGTGGTTCTAAGCATTCAGTTGGGTGTTCAAACGGAACTGATGCAATTATGCTAGCTCTCATGGCTCTTGATATTGGTCCTGGAGATGCCGTCATTACTGTTCCATTTACATATATTGCAACCATCGAAGCTATTGCTGCTGTAGGAGCAACTCCTATTTTAGTTGATGTTTATGATTCTACATTTAATATCAATGTTGAAAAAATTGAAGAAGCTCTTAAAAAGTCAAACAAAAAAGTTAAGGCAATTATGCCAGTAGATTTATTTGGTTTGCCTGCAAGGCACCGTCTAATAAGTGAGGTTGCTAAAAAATACGATTTATATGTAATTGACGATGCTGCACAAGCATTTGGGGCATCCAAAGATGAAAAAAAAATTGGAACTTTTTCTGATATCACTACAACATCTTTCTTCCCAGCTAAACCGTTAGGTTGTTATGGCGATGGAGGAGCAATATTCACAGATTCAGATGAGCTTAATGAAAAGTTAAGGTCTTTGGCTGTTCACGGTAAAGGAACGGATAAATATGACAATATTCGAATAGGTATGAATTCTAGACTTGACACTCTTCAAGCCGCTATTCTTCAAGAAAAATTAAATATTTTTCCTAAAGAGATTGAACAAAGAAATTTGATTGCTAATCTTTACAGAGAAAAATTTGAAAATTTAAATATTCACTTTCAGTATATACCAAAAGGATATAAATCTGTATATGCGCAATTTTCAATAATATTAAATAACGAAAATCAGAGAAATTTAATTCAAGAGGCTTTAAAAAAAGATGGCATACCTTCTGTCGTCTATTACGTAATCCCAGGCCATCTTCAAAAAGGATATAAATACTTAGGATATAAAAACGGAGATTTTCCAGTATCTGAAGACTTATCAAAAAGAATTCTAAGCCTGCCAATGCATCCTTATTTAAATCCAAATGATATTGAAAAAATAACTAATGTTATAAGAAAAAATTTAAATTAGGAGAAATATTATGAGAAATGATAAAAAGATACCTACTATCGGTATAATTGGAAAAGGATTTGTTGGTACTGCTGTTGCCCATGGTTTTTCGCACCAAACTGGATATAGCGCAGATATTAGGATTTATGATACTAATATTGAAAAATCACAAAATTCTCTTGAAGACACAATTAATAATTCTGAATTCATATTTTTATCTGTTCCAACACCGGCAGATAAAAATGGCTTTAACGATATTTCAATCGTAAAAAAAGCATTATTTGATATCAATGAAGTTTGTAATCACCCTGATAATATAATTTTGGTAAGGTCAACAGTTGTTCCTGGTACTACAAGAGCTCTTCAAAAAGAATTTCCCAAATTAAGAATAGTTTTTAATCCAGAATTTATAACTGAAAGATCTGCTAGTTTTGACTTTATCAATCAAACAAGAGTTATTTTGGGGGGTGAAAAAAAATATACAAATAGAGTAAAATATTTATATAAAAGTCGATTTGGTGATTTCTTACCAGTTATAGAAACAAATTTTGAAACTTCAGAAATGATAAAGTATATGAATAATTTGTTCTTTGCGACAAAAGTATCTTTTTTAAATGAGATGAAATTGCTTGGTGATAAAGTGGGTGTAGATTGGAATGAGGCAATTGAAGGCTTCATTCTTGATGGTCGAATTGGCCATTCACATATTGCAGTTCCTGGTCCAGATGGCAAGCTAGGGTTCGGAGGAAGTTGTTTCCCGAAAGATATTCAAGCATTAATAAAATTTGGAGAAGCAAATAATGTAGATATGAATGTTCTTAAAGGAGCCTGGAAAACAAACTTATCTGTTAGGCCAGAAAAAGATTGGGAACAATTAAAAGGAAGAGCAGTTTCAAGCAATGAAAAAGAATCAAAAAAATAATCAAATTGTTTCTCTCTCTTCCAATATTAACTAATAAAAATATATCTAAAATGAATCCATGATTATGAAATCCAAAAAAAATAAAATATGTGTAATTGGTGCTGGAGGTTGGGGAAAAAATCATATTAATACTCTAAACAGATTAGGAAACTTGTATGGTATTGTTGATAAAGATAAAAATATTTTAAATAATTATAATGAAGGTTATCAAGACTGTAATTTTCATAATTCTGTTGAAGAAGCAATTTCATTTGGCTATGATGGATATGTAATTTCAACTCCAGCTGAAACGCATTTCGAATTAGCGAATCTCCTACTAAATAAAAGTAAAAATGTACTAATTGAAAAACCAGTTTGTTTAAGTTATAAAGATTCCAAAGTTCTTCTAAAGCAAGCAAAAAATAATAATTGTTTTATAATGGGAGGACATCTTTTACTATTTCATCCTGCATATTTAAAAATGAAAGAATTATTGAAAGATGATGCTATAGGTGAAGTAAGATATATCTACAGTAATAGACTTAATTTTGGTAAGGTTAGAAATTACGAGAATGCTTTATGGAGTTTAGCTCCACACGACATTTCCCTGATATTATTATTTAATAACTACCCAATTATTAATACCAAATTTAATAGCTCTAAAGTATTGAACAGAAAGATAGAGGATTCAACAATATTTACTCTAAATTTTAGCAATAAGGTAGATGCTCATATATTTATAAGTTGGTTACATCCTTTTAAAGAACATAGATTTGTTATTATAGGTGACAAGGGAATGATGGTTTACGAGGATTCTAAGAAAAGTAAAAAAATCGACTTATATAATAGTTATGTATCTTTTGAAAAGAATAATATATTTGATGCAAAAATGATTGAAGGAGAAAAAAAGGAGATTAATTTTGACAACTCTTCTCCTTTAGATAATGAATTAAATTATTTTATTGAATCAATTGAAAATAACAGTACGGATTATATGAATTATAAATTATCAATGGAAGTTGTAGATATTTTAGAAAAAGTTAGTGAAAAATAATTTTTAAAATTAGTATCTATTATTATAAATTAATAAAAGAAAGTGAATAGCAAATGAAACAAGTACCATTTTTTAATTATCCGCTCTTGTATAGCTCACAAAAAGAAAGAATGGATGAGGCCATAAATAGTGTTGTAAATAAGGGAGCATATATACTGCAAAATGAACTTATTGAATTTGAAAAAAAACTCTCAGAATACACCGGTTCCAAGTATGCTATTGGTGTTGCAAATGGAACAGATGCCATTTGGTTAGCATTATTTGCAGCTGAAATTGGTAATGGCGATGAAGTAATTGTCCCATCTCATACTTATATAGCATCTCCAGCTGCAATAAAATTTGTTGGTGCTACTCCAATCCTAGCAGAATGTGGTGAAGATCACTTGCTGGACCCTCATGATATTGAAAAAAGAATTTCTTCTAAAACTAAAGCTATTATGCCAGTTCAGTTAAATGGTAGAACATGTGATATGGATGCAATAAAGGAAATAGCAAATCAAAATGGATTATTAATAATAGAAGATTCAGCTCAAGGATTAGGATCCTTATATAAAGATAGAATGGCTGGCACATTTGGTATAGCAGGTACATATAGTTTTTATCCTGCTAAAGTTTTAGGGTGTTTTGGTGATGGAGGTGCTGTCGTAACAGATTCTGAAGAGATTTATAAAAAAGTATATGAAATGAGAGACCATGGTAGAGATCATAGTGGTGAACATGTGTCATGGGGATTTAATTCTAGGCTAGATAATTTACAAGCTGCAATTCTTCTAGAAAAGTTTAAAACCTTTAATAAAGATATTAAGTTAAGAAGAGATATAGCTTTATTGTATAATGAAAAACTTAAGGATATAGATGCAATTGTTATGCCACCTATGCCTGGATCTGAAACAGATAGATTTGATACTTTTCAAAACTTTGAAATAAGATGTGAAAAAAGAGATGAGTTAAGAAATTATCTTTCCGAAAATGGTATTGGAACTCTTATTCAGTGGGGTGGAAAAGCTATTCATCAGATTGAAGGTCTAGGATTTAATTGTAGAGATCTTCCATTTACAGAAAGCTTATTTAAAAAATGCATTCTCTTACCAATGAATTCTTTGATGAATTTAGAAGATGCAGAATATGTTGCAAATACTATAAAGAAGTTTTTTAAATGAAAACTCAACTTAAAGATTTTAAAAATCCATTTATTAATAATAGCTTAGATTTAAAGTTGTTAAGTGATTCTGACTATTTAAAATTGCTTGAAAAAATGATTACCATTCGCATAGCTGAAGAAATAATTTCAGATAATGTTAAAAGTGGACTCATTAAATGCCCTTGCCATTTAGCTATTGGGCAGGAGGCTATTCCTACTGGTATGTCACAATTTATTTTATCTTCTGACAAAGTATATGGAAACCACAGATCTCATGGGCACTATTTAAGTTTATCTATGGATACATATGGTTTATTTGCTGAAGTATTGGGAAAGGCAACTGGTTGTTCTAAAGGGATGGGCGGTTCAATGCACATTGTAGGAGAATCTCACGGCTTTGCTGGTTCAGTACCTATTGTTTCTGCCACTATTCCTGTTGCGGTAGGAGCAGCTCTTGCAATGAAATTATCAAAGAACAAATCTATTGCTGTATCATATTTTGGTGATGGTACAACTGAAGAGGGAGTTTTACATGAGTCTTTAAATATTGCATCTTATTATGAGTTACCTGTTATATTTATTTGTGAGAACAATTTATTTTCTAGCCATATGCACATATCGGAAAGACAAAAATTTGATTCTGTTTCTCGATTTGCTGATGCACACGGTATAGATAACCTAATTGTTGATGGTAATGATATCGAATCAATGCTCAATGTATCTAAAACTGCAGTTGAATTTGCAAGAAATGAAAGGAAGCCCTTTTTTATAGAAGCAGTAACATACAGATGGAAGGGTCATGTAGGGCATGATGATAATATTGATGTTGGTTTACAAAGAAAGGAAGATCTTAAGCCTTGGAAAGAAAATAAAGATCCAATTAATAGGCTAAAAGATGCATTAATAATTAAAAATATATTAACAGAGAATGAGTTAATTACAATGCAAAAAAATATTAAGGAAAAACTGAATCTTGAATTTGAAAAAGCAGTTAATGATCCTTATCCTATTTCCGAACAATTATTAGATACGGTTTATTTTAAATGAAAAAAATGATTACATACGGATCTGCTATTCAAGATGGCTTTGAATATATTTTAAGTAATTATGATGATTCTTTCATAATAGGTCAAGGACTATGGAGCCCATGGTATGTGGGAAATACAATGGTTGATTTAGATAAAAAATTTGGAAAAGAAAGAATTATAGACTGCCCTGTTTCTGAGAATTCAATAACTGGTGTAGCTTTAGGTGCAGCTCTTAATGGAATGAAAACCATTGTTGTTCATCCGAGGATGGATTTCATGATCCTTGCTGCTGATCAAATTGTAAATCAAGCTGCTAAATGGCAGTCTATGCTAGGAGGTGGAATTAAAATTCCATTAACTATAAGATCAATTATCAACAGAGGAGGAGAGCAAGGTGCTCAACATTCTCAAGCTCTTCATTCTTGGTATGCTCATATCCCTGGTTTAAGAGTTGTAATGCCAGCTTTTGCTAATGATGCTAGAGATTTATTAATTGCTAGTATTTTATCTAACGATCCAGTTCTATATATTGATGATAGGTGGTGCGCTGATTTAGAAGAAGAAGTCACAGAACTTCAAGAGTTAGATATCAAAACTATTGGTCCCAAGATAGTCAAAGAAGGTTCAGATATTACAATAGTAGGGTCTGGATTTACTTCTTGTCAAGCATTAGATGCTAGTAAAGAATTAGAAAAAGATAATATTAGTGCAGAGATAATAGATTGTAGAGTATTAAACCCATTTAATCCTGATTTAATTATTGATTCTGTGAGAAAAACTGGAAAATTATTAGTATTGGATGGATCTTGGAAAAATTGTGGATTTTCAGGAGAGGTTATTGCCTCTGTTTCAGAAAAATTTGTTGATTTTAAAGCTCCGCCAAAAAGAATGGGTTTGAAGAATTCTCCAGCTCCTACAAGTAAGCCACTTGAAGAAGATTATTATATTAATATTAATGATATAGTAAATAATGCCAAATCTATATAGAACTATTTTAAAACCAATTTTTGATTTTGTAGTAGCATTGATATTGTTTGTTATTCTTTTTATCCCAGCACTATATTTTGCATTAAGAATTTTTTTACAAGATTTTTCTAATCCTTTTTATATACCTAAGCGAGTTGGTAAAAATAAGAAAAATTATAATATGATTAAATTTCGATCTATGATTGTAGATGCTGATAGCAGTAAGGTTGATTCTACATCTTCTAAAGACCCAAGAATTACGAATCTAGGAAATTTTATTAGAAGATTTAAGATTGATGAAATACCAAATTTAATTAATATCCTAACATTTAAAATGAGCTTTGTTGGACCTCGACCAAACGTAGAAAGAGAAGTAAATTTATATACTAATGAAGAATTAAAGATATTAAGAATGAGGCCAGGCATAACAGATATATCTTCAATAGTGTTTGCAGATGAAGGAGATATTTTAGAGAATAGTAAAGACCCCGATCTTGATTACAATCAACTAATTAGACCATGGAAAAGTAGATTAGCAATATTTTATACTGAAAATGCCTCATTATTTTTAGATTTAAAGCTAATGATTTTAACTTTATTTAATTTTATAAATCGAGAAAAAACTTTAGATATTATTTCAAAAATAATTGACAGTTTTGGTGCTGAAAAGCAACTTACCCGTATAGTTTTAAGAAGAGATCCTTTAATCCCTACTCCTCCACCTGGATCGTCACATATCGTTTTAAATAGAGATGTGTGATTTAATATGAACACTATTAAAAAAACTCTAAAAAGAATTGCTGTAATTGGAGGCGGAGATGCTGGTACTCGGTTTATTAATACCATAAAAGAATCTAGCTTAAATAAGGAATTTGTATTTATTGGTATCTTTGATGATAATAAAGAAAAAATAGGTAAAAAGATTGCAGGAGTAGAAGTTTTAGATTCAATATTAAATATTAATAAATATTCTGATATATTTGATGAAATTGTTATTGCTCTACCATCTTTATCTCAAAAAAGTTTTAATGGCATTTATAATAAATTAATTAAGACTGATAAAAAAATTCTCACAATACCTTCTCTAAAAAATATTTTAATTCAACCTGAATCAATTACATCAGTAAGAAAAATTAATATTAAAGATTTAATTAACAGAAAAGAAATGCCAATTAATTATCAAAATATTACTAAATCAGTAAAAGATAAAACAATACTAGTGACAGGTGGAGCAGGATCAATTGGTTCGGTTATTGTAGAATTGTGTTTAAACGGCATGGCAAAAAAAGTTATCTGTATAGATAATTCAGAATACAATACATATCTGCTTACAAAAAGAATATCTGATAAAAGATTATTTTATAAAACTGCAGATGTAAAAGATAAAAGAGTGATTGATATTTACTTTGATAAGTACAAACCTGATATTGTATTTCATGCTGCAGCGCTAAAGCATGTCAATCTTCAAGAAAATGATATTAAAAATTGTCTTTTAACAAATTTTTTTGGTACCAAAAATATTATAGAACTTTCTAAAGAGTATAATATTAAAGATTTTGTCTTAATATCTACTGATAAAGCTGTAGAACCTTCTAATAATATGGGTTTATCTAAGAGATTAGCAGAGTTGATTGTTTTAAATAATTCACAATCTTGTAATACTAAAATGTCAATTGTACGTTTTGGAAATGTTATTGGTAGCTCAGGTAGTGTATTAAATCTTTTTTCTGAATTAATTAAAAATAAAAAAGATATTATTATAACACATCCAAAAGTAGCTCGTTTTTTTATGTCTATTGAAGAAGCCTGTTATTTAGTTCTACAATCTTTGAAAATCAGAGAAAATAATAAACATATTTTTATGATTGATATGGGTGAAGAAATTTTAATTAAAGATATTGCAGAGACGCTTATTAAATTAAATAATTTAAAACCAAATCAAGATATAAAAATTAAGTTTGGTAAGCTTAAAAAAGGCGAGAAAATTACTGAGAAACTTAATTATAGCTTTGAAAAACCAATAAATACTAATATCGATAAATTAATATCTTTAGATACAAATATAGATATTAAAAATTTTAAAAATTTTGAAGAAAGTTTAGAAAAAATGATTTACAATAAAAATATTGATGATAAAAAAATAAAATTATTTATAGATGAAAAACTCAAAAATTTTTTATGATTAAAAAAAGAATGTACAATTTGTTTTGATTGAAGAGCCCCAACCCAATGCTACTTGAATTATTAATAGATGAAAGAAACTAATACCTATATTCATCTTTTTTATAAGGTCCATCAACTTTAACACCAATATATTCCGCTTGAGATTTTGTTAGTTTTGTTAAATCAGCATCCAGATGTTTTAAATGAATTCTAGCAACTTCTTCGTCTAATTTTCTAGGTAAATCATAAATTGCTGTTATAGGTTTGTTCTTTGCTAAAAATACTTGTGCTAATACTTGATTTGAAAACGAAGTAGACATCACAAAACTAGCATGCCCTGTTGCGCATCCTAAATTAACTAATCTACCTTCTGCTAGTATGAATATTTGCTTACCATTTTTGAAAGTATATCTATCTAATTGTGGTTTGATTTGATCTCTCTTTGCTCCTGATTTATTTAACGCATCAACTTGAATTTCATTATCAAAATGTCCAATATTACAAACAATGGCCTGATCTTTCATTCTT
>MDTG01235682.1_pt1 | contig 18118 bp, 12 predicted proteins | sample 811421 | NCBI WGS metagenome assembly MDTG01 (sample SAMN05326645, study PRJNA326480) | marine metagenome | isolation source: seawater | place: Pacific Ocean: South East | collected 2011 | reverse complement strand
CGTTGACCGCTTGGAAACTCTTCATTATGTTTTTTGACCAAATCTTCTATTTCTGAGTCTAACTGTTCAGCTTCTTTCTCACCTTCTTCAACTGCATCATCTAAATCTTTTACGTCCATATCCTCAAGTTCAGAATAGTCTTTTTTTGCTAAATTTACAACATCATTATCAGATTGTTTTTCTTCTGGTTCACCTTTTGGTTCATCATCACCTTTTGGTTCATCATCACTACCTGGTCTTTCAAAATCACCACCACCTAACTTACCACTTGAATCTTTTTCACCACTATCATCATCACCTTTCATTTTATTGTATATTTGTTTGGCAGGATGGTCATCGGGCATTGTCTTAGCAGAACTGGCTTTCATTTCACCTGGCTCACCATCTTTCTTTTTATACTTTATGATTTTATCATCATCAACTTCATTCATTACATCTTGTAATGTAGGTAAAGGTTCTCCAAACTTTCTATCCCAAGCTGATTCTACTAATAAATTGTTTGCAATTTTTTTATATGAATCTAAAATTTTCATCTAACTTCCTCTCATTATATCGTTAATTATTGATTCTACTTTACAGTAATCACCACAAGTCCTACCAACAACTGGTGTTTTATCAACAGATTCATTTACAGGATACATGAATGCTCCATGTGTGGATGGGTTGGATACAAAATCGAAAGCAATGAGTTCAAAATCATTTCCAACTTGTTGTGCTTCTCCCTCCTGTACAGTTTCCACGGAACCCATACCACGAGAACTTATTCCCAGTTTGATTCCACTTTTAAATAATTCCTTAAGTATATTGCCGCTCGGTGTGCTTAACACCTCAACAGTTCCCAATAAGTTATCCCCTTCCCAATTCATATCTGTAATGTTATGAGATACGTTGGAAAGATTGACAACCGAAGATTCTGGATGGTCGAGTTCACCCATTGCTCTTCTTTGTTTTATAAACTCCTGCATATATTTTTTTGATTCACGAACTAAAACTTCCCTGGGATATATTCTACCGTTCTGATTTTTAGCCTCAGCTCGTTGGAGCACACCACGAACAACCAATTTTCCATTATTCTCCTTAATGGATTCATTGATGTATTCTGGTTTTACATCAAACGGTAAATAATCAACTAATAGTTTTTTCATACTTAGTCCTTTTCCATCATTATTTCAGTTCTGAGACTTTCCAATTGTTCTATCCATTGGTTGAGTCTTCTTATCATATAGTTTTTATCTATATCTTTTTTCTGTATCTCTACTTGCCATCTTTTGAGCAAGGTCGAAATACTAAAAAGCGTGTCCATATAGGACTTCTTTTTATCATTAAATGGCATTGTGAAATCAGTTATTTTAACTGTCCTACTTTATTAGCTAGTTTGACCAACCTTTCACTTATTTTCCCAAGAGCCTTATGTGTGTTCTTCCAATATGACCTAGAATCTACATTCAATTCATTTTTGAGACGAACATTCATCTTTACTAATTTATCCAATTCATTAAGACTATCTCTAATCTCTCTCATTGAACGACCAATTTTTTGTTTAGGTGTCATAGTCTCATCATTTCTATACTGATGATACTTCCCTTCATTTACCGATTCTTTTAAATTCTTTTTCATAAACTTTAATTGTAATTCAATGTAATCTGCAACTTCAAGAAAATCTTTTTCATTTTGTTGTCTGTGATATTTCTGTAGATTTTTTACTTCTCTAGCAATAAATGTTATGAACTTCTTAGACATATTCCAACCTCTTGGAGATACGGCTTCATTTACGGATTCTTTGACTTTCATGTATCCACCGGCTTGTGCTATTCGTTTCTTTTTCTCTTTGTCTTTCTTTCGACCACCATAGAAGGCATACGGTGTCCTCGGTGGGCCCTCTCCACCATCGAGATTACCCGTAACGGATACCTCTTCTAATTCTTTGAGTTCTTGTCTGATAAGGTGACGAATAAACTCTTTTAATTTACTTGCTTTTGTGGACACTTTTAATCTCCTTGATTAATTCGTAGTATCTCATCAAAGTTAATACTTGTTTTTCTTTAACGACCTTACCTCTTAATAGATTTTCAACTTGATTTATACTTTCATTTAATTTTATTTTTGTTATCTTGTCATTAACTCTTGATAAATGGGTGTTGAGTTCTTCTTTGATTTTTACGACCTCTTCATCAACATAATTTCTCAAAGAGTTAGTATTACTGACATTGTTAATATAGTTTTTTAACAAATTCTTCTGTGATTCATTCAATGTTTTATACTTGTTGTTGAATTTATCAACTAAAATCTCATAAGCTAGTAATCTCAAATCTTTGTCGGATTTACCGTAGTCATTCATGACTTTATCTTGGATTTCTTGTTTTGTAATTTTTTTACTTGTTATATGTTCTAACACCGTGAACTTAGACGATACCACATCATCAGGACGAAACTCCGTAGAACTTGTCTCAGACTGAAATACATTTGATATTGAAGCAAGGACTCTATAATTTGGTATTCTACCGTTAAAGAAATCAGTAACGTTATAATTTTGTTTTATTTCTTTGATTAAATTATATTTCTCTCTTCTGAGAGCAGAGTTGTTCAACTTTTGTCTGGATTTGATTACAGCTTCTAATAGTTGTGAAGCTCTATTTTCCGTGTTGTAACTTTTCTCGGATAGAATTTTATATAATTCAAATTCCTTACCTAGTTCTGTATTCTCGTTAAAATATTTTTTAACAATAGAAACCGATTTCGTGCTCTTACCAGCAAGGACATCAGCTGTAATCTGTCTAGTAAGAAGTTCAAAAAGAATGCCAGTATTCTTTATTTTCGAATGCTTTAATTTTTGAGCCATTTAATTATACTCCATATGGTATATATATATTTTGTCATAAATAAATATAAAGTTAAACAATAATTAGTCATTTGATTTATCATTACCTAAAGAACTTACCTCGTTTTTGTACTCAAGTTCAAGTTCAGACATCTCGGTAATCATTTCTTTATCATTTTTATTAAATTTCATTGATTTTTTCAAAGAATCATAGTGAGACAGTGCCAATGACCTATCGATTATAGGAGCAGATGTTGCTCCTAATTTTTTATCATGTCCTCCGAGTGGGTCTCTACCCCTAGCACCACTATCTTTTCCGTATTTATTAGGTTCCTTTGGTCTACCAGCTCCAGGTTGTCCACCACGCTCAGAACCACCCTTGTCATCTAATTCATGACCTGACCTACCCATTGCTAGGTCTGATGGTGTGCCTTGAGATTCACCAGATTTTGCTGGGTCATTACCTTCGTTTTCTATCTGTGACCTTCGGAATTTTTGTTTGTAATCAAAAGCAATTTCCTGGTCTTGTTTTTTAATCTCGTCGTCAGTAAAACCAAATATATTCTGATAAATCCAATTAGTTGATAATATTCCGTCACGAAGCATCGATTCAGCAAGTGATGTTTTCTGATTCCATAGTTCGATTTTTTCCTGTTCATAAATCGTTGATGGATTCGTAAGGTCTAGTTCAAAATTTATCAAATCAGCGTCTTGATAACCTTGAGCGTAAAGATGAACAATACCTATCTTGGTGAGCTCAGATAAAACTATTCTCTGTATTCTCTCAATAGTCCTTGCAAATCTAACATCCTCAGCTGCAAGTGTTGCTTTTGAACCTATTTGGTCTTCAAACCCTAAAAATGCCTTAGGTATTCTAAGTGCAGATAATAATTTGTTTTTCAAATACTCGATATCCTCTGTTGCCTCGTATGTAAGACCAGGTAAGGACTCTATATTAGTTCCACTATCCCCACCTCTAACTGGTAGGAAAAAGTCCTCTGTGATATTTTGCATATTATATTTTAAGTTGTAATCACCTGTTGTCTCGTCTACAACGGGTGCCTTTTTCATTTTATTAATAACTTGTTGCATGTAGTTATCAACCTCTGAGGGTGGAATATTACCTATATCTAATTTAAATATTCTTTTTTCTGGAGCCCTCATAATTCTATGAATCAACATAGCATCTTCCATTAGGGTCAGTTGTTTGTATATTTTTCTCGCACCTTCAACTTGAGATTTCCCATAAGGTAAATAATTGGAATCTGATAGTAATCTAAAATGAGCAACCTCGTAATTTTCTAATTCCAATCTTGTAGCTGATTTTTCAGCCTTATATCTATGTTCAGATGTAGATGACTCTAATAAGAATTTCACATATTCAGGATTATCTGGGTCTATGCCCTCTATTCTACTTACATCATAGACGGATAAAGGTATCACATTTGTAATACCATATTTTTCATCAATTTTAAGTTGTAGAAAGAAATCACCATACTTACACATATTACGAATCCAGGGCCAGAGATTAAATTCTATGTTTAGAATATCATAAAACAAATTGTGTAATATTTTCTTTACATTATCGTCATCTGTATTTATAGTCAGCACATCACCGTATTCTGATTTCATAGTTGACTCATCTGCATATATATCAAGTGCAGATGAAATAATTGCATCAGAATCCATCGACTCATAATCCTTAAATAGATTTAGTCGAACCGACTTTGTCATCAAGGCATCAGAGTATCCTGATAATCCAGCACCCGTGAATATCTTTTGATATCTATCAATTAGGTTACCCTTTTTATAGGACTGTGTCCTACTTGTATCGGATACTTTTAATTTTTTCCCACCAACGTTCCTAACTATCACGTTAGTTGAGAATAATCTCAGTAATCTAGATTTTAAACTTGTGTCAGCCATTATTTCCTCTTGTTATTAAATTAACCACTCTAATGATTCATCTTGTTTTCCAATTTTGAAAGTCCAAGAATCATTTTGATTATTTGTTGGAGTATATACACCTTGATTAGATGTAATACTTGACATTGTCTTTTTTTGTAATTCTATACCTTCAGCTCTCAACCTAAGAGCTGTTTCTCTAATCCAAAGTCCCATTGCATATGACATGACTAGGTCATCGTTATAGCCAGTCATAGCTTCTGCCCTATTTCCATTATATATAAAAACAAATAATTCATCTATCAATCTATTAGAACGAACCACTACAGATTTTTCTCTGAAGAATTCCTCTAGTTTCGATATAATCAGAGGTCTTGTTTTCTGTGTAATTGTAAATCCCGGGACTAATTGTTTTTCAGCTCGATTAATTTTATTATTAATATGTTTCTGAGTATCCACTATTTGTAAATCTTTACTCATGTAAAATAAATTTTCATAGTTTCTATCTATAATTTGTTGTATAGCTGCCCAACCAATATTGTTGTTTTCAACCACTAGTAGAGCATTATTATATTCTGTCGAAATATTAACAAGTAAGTTACCATAGTCTCTAGTTGACAATCTTCCTTTGTATTCAGCTACTTGTTCCAAATTTTCAATCTCTAGCACATGGAAAGCTGAGTAGTCGGTTGAATCACCACGACTGACATCAGCACATACTATGTAGTCCTTAGTGTAATTAGGTGGTTCCCATATCCATATATTACTATCTATACCTCGTTTCTCGATTGGTTCTCTTATCTGATTTGCTCGATATTCCTCAAGTATGATACCATCTACAACTGATTGACCTGATGTTATGAAATCACAATCACATTCTTGAGCTGCTAATGATGGCCCGAGTAGTTTATCTTGTTCTGCTCTCCAATCTTGGTCTCTTTCTGGATGTAAATCCCAAAATAATTTAATAAAATTAAAATCATTGAGTCCATCTTCAGAATCCATCCAAGTTCTATGAAACCAGTTACCAACACCGTTTGGTGTGGATAGAGCTATACATTGTCCACCAGTTGATAATGTCTGTGATGCTGCAGCCCAAATCGGTTCAATTTTATCTATGAAAGCTGCCTCGTCTAAAACAAGTAACGATAGAGCCTCAGAACGACCGCTATCCTCACCACTTGCAACTGCTTTTATCTGGGAACCATTCTTGTACCTTAGACTTAATTTATTATCCTCAACACATTTTTGTTTGAGCCAACTAGGAAGATTTGCATGCATGACCCTAACTTTAGTGACGAGATTCTTCGCAGTGTCTTGTTTTGTTGCAATGACAAGAATATTTTTGTCCTGATGAAATGTCATCATCCATAATGAATATCCAGCTGTTATTGTTGATATTCCCAACTGACGAGCCTTCAATATAATATTAAATCTATGTTGAACAAAATCCTCGATAGTTTTTTCTTGAAAGTCATATAGATGAAACGGAACTTTTCCTCTGATTGGATGTTGAATCACACAATATTTTTTCAAAAAATATATAGGGTCGGAAGCACACCTTATGTACTCTTGTTTGATTACATCTTTTAGTTGTCCCTTTTTGTTTCGTTGCATCTTAGAATATCACGTGCACCGTGCAACTTCCACTTATTTGACGAACACCTATCTCATAAAGTTCTTTGGTGTTCAAGACGGACGCATTTATACTTCCACCACCGGTCGCAGATATCACACCTTGTCCTGCTGTTTGGATAATAAATCCACTTGACCCTGCTCTTGAACCAGTAAAATGTGAAATTGTATTACTAGTCACGGTTTCTATTCGATTGAATTTCTTACCGTTTTTTTCGGCCGGTACACTTCGACTTGTTACATCAGCACTTTTATTTGACCTAATTGTTATTGCCATTTAGTTTCTCCCTTAAAATTTTTTATTACCCCAGGATTTAGTGAATACCCCGGTACTTTTCAAAAGTTCATAAAATGAAAATTCTTCTTGTAAATCAAGTACATTGACATTTTTAAAAATTTGTGAATTCAATAAATTTTGAATAAAATTATCAAATGATAATTCCGTCTCTCTGATATCTAGCTCGTCGACCATTTCAGTATAATCAATAGCAACATCTTTTAGGTCACTAACTAAATGAATGAATTGTTTCAAATCCTTTCCACTTATTGCATATATTTCGTTGTCTGATATCATTACTATTTCCCTACCTATAAATATACTATTTTAAAGAATCTTCCATTTTTTCCAAAAACTCTAATGCATCATCTGCTTGTTTCATCATGGACTCCTTATCGATATTCCATTTCTCTTTATCTAAAGAAACACCATCTGGTCTGAACTGTTGATAGAACTCCGGAGTTTCTTGTTCCTTGAATTCCTTAATTAAAATTTTTTGGTCACGAATCCATGCTAACTTATTAGCGATTTCTTTTTTCTCTGCCCACTCGTTATAAGTCCCATCTAATCTCATCTTGTGTTCTTTTTTCAATTGACATTCAAAACAATGGTCATGTAGAAACCACATCTTATCATCAAGTCTTTTTTTCATTACCTTGTCACACTTCGGACAAAACCAAGGCATCCTAGCTTCTTTTGTGGCTTCAAATTTTCTATTTATCCGTTCTTGCTCTTTTCGGTTTTTTTCCTGTATGGATTTCTTGTACTCCATATCCTCTTTAGCAATATAGATTTTTCTCTCTGGTGTCCCACCGTCTAGAATAGTCTGTAATGCTTTGTTTTGTCTCTCGATGTCTCTACTATATCCTGCCATAACCTTCTCCTATACGAACTTTAACATTCCTAATATTTGATTTGCTGGAGCAAATGCACCAGTGTATTTATATAATTTACCCTTATAGACAAACGTCACACCCTCTGAGGGAACAACAGACTTCAAACCACCAATTGCATTCAATCTATCTAATTGTGTTTTCAAGGTATTCAAAACTTTAGGGTCTTTTGATTTTCTTACCTGACTAATTGCAGATTGTAAATCTTTTCTTATTTTCTGAGCAGCTCTACTGGGATTAGCAGCAATAAAATCACTCAGGTTCGAAAGGATTTCAGCACCTAGTTCAAAGAACAAAACCTCCCAATCTCTAATATGTTTTTTCTGTAGTTTCGCATGGTCAATCTTATCAGTCGTTAGAACCCAGTCTAAAAACTTTTTGTTACCCGATAAATCTTTTCTAATCTGTGGTATCTTATAGGATTTATCAAAGAATGCCCACCTCTTAGTTAAATTCATCAAAACTTTATTCGGCATATTCTTAAACCCATTCTGTTTTGCTCCGTTATAGATATACTCCATCCAATAGGCCTGGTGGTAATCAGATAAGGTGTTTTTATCAGTCATATCAAATTCTTTCTGTAATCTTTTCAACTTACCTAGAAAATAACTCTGTCGTTTACTGAAATCTTTTACCTTTGGTAGATTAGATACAAATGGTTTTGTAATACTGTATGTCTTCTGCACGTCTTGATTTATTTGTTTTATCATTCCAGCTAACATTCTTGCACTACCTCTATCCTCTCCAATAGGTGAGCCAGATTCGTTGTACTCAATAGTTCCGTGAAATTGTAGTAAAGATTTATCATAAGGAATGACATTTGCTGTCTTTGGATATATAACCTCAAGGGACATAAATTTTTTACCCTCTGAGAAAATTTTATCTTTTTGTTTTCTACTCAGACCGTTAAGTGCTTTTTGTAAATCTCTCATGGCTGATACAAATGCTTTCTCAATCTCACCCCTACCTGCAAACATATTTTTAACACCATTGATGTCAAGAGCGTTTGCTCCGTAGTTTTTTATATGACCTTTATTCCTAGCAGCGATAAGTTTATTATCTTTCCAACTTATCATTATATTCTGACCATCGGTCTTTTCTGTAACAGGACCTTCACTATCGAGCTTACCTTGTAATGTATTTATAATTAGTGTCTTAAAATCTGAAAATGTAAGATTTTTATCGTCAAACGGGTGGTTCAAGTGTCCGTATGCTCCACCCTCGATTAGTAGTTTTACTTCTTTGGTTAAAGATAATTTTTCTTTTAAATCTTCTTTCTTATCCAACTCCGTATTACCTGTGTTATCATCACCAACACCTGGAACAACTGGGGTCTCAACCTCAACACCTGTATAGTTTCTACCATCAGGGGTGATACCCATCCACTTTATAATTTCATACCCTAGATTTTTCAAAACTGTTTTATCTATGTACTGCTTATAGGACTCAATTGGATTATCAGTACCAAATCTCGTACCATAATCACCTGATTGTTTTCTTCCATATGCAACTGCTGGGACTGTATTGTATTTCAATGTGTAGTCATAGTCTGGATTGATTGCATGTTTACCCAACATGAACTGAACAACTTTCCAACCTGTATCACTATACATACTGTCCAACCATTGCTTGGAGAATTTTTTATAATCGTTGAATCCCTTGTAGAAAGTAGGTGGGCCATCATCCGTTGGTGATAACTGAGTTGTGCTCTCTATCAGAAACTCTGCTATTAAATCATCACTAAGTTTAAACTCTTTGAATAATTTACCGAACTTATTAGTCATCATATTATAGAGACCTTTATCGAAATATCCAAAAACACCCTTGAAAGCTTTTTCTCTTTGTCTATCATCTATTGAGGGGTCACCCAAAACTTTCCTCATCTGAGTTCCACTAACATTACCAAACTGGGGAGCTGTGATGAAATATCCATGTATATCGTATCCCTCTAGATTTTTCTTATTCTGTAGAAAATCTTGATAGTAGGTTTTACCACCACCCCTTTTGGTTCCTGCTTTAAGTCTTCCGGCATCTTTTTGACCAAATGCATATACAACAGCAGTTGTATCTGGATTAAATTTTTTCAAAAGATTTGCAGCAACGTATGGTGTCTTCTCCTGTATAATACGGTTTTTGGGTATTCCCATCTTGACCATATGTCGAACTTTTTCCTTGAAGTCCATTGGATGTCTTGGTGGTTGTTTGATATTTGATGTCGTAATATATGCCTCATCAACCTTAGAGGATAACCACTTGTATGTTGCAAGATGTCCACTATGAAATGGTTGAAATCTACCACCGAATACTCCAATAGTTTTTTTGATTTGTTTTTGTTCATTCATACCTAATTTTTTTCGTAGAACTTTGATTTTTTTTTGAAGTTCTTTTTGTACAGGAGAACCAGGCATCATTTTCATAGCTTTGTTATACAACTTCATCAATTTCGTTTTATCGTTTTCATTTATCTTTTTATAACCACTACCATAGGGAACAGAAGTATGTCCTCTTTTTTTCATTTTCTTGACCATCTTACGACTTGGTGATGGGATATTTCCACCGTAGAGTTTTGCCGCTACTGTTGCAAAATCTTCATTTTTCTTTTTAGTTTTCTTCTTCATCCCATTGATATATCTACGGTAAACAGCTGCCTGTGATTTCTTACCCATCTCTCGAGCTCTTTGTTCCATTGCCACAGCAGCCTGTATCTTGTGAGCATGAGACCTACCACTATTTTTTATTTTTCGAACAGATGCTTCTGCATCCTTCACAGTTGCAAACTTTAATCCTTTGATTGTACCCTTTGGATTTTCATCCGTGTATAAATCCGAGTGAGATTTTGACCCTCGGTGTTGTCCTTTTTTTCTAGGAACTCTTGGTGCCTCCTCTATACTTTTAAGAAAATCTCTATCGGTTCCTTTTCTAAAAGTCACTACCTTTTTACCATTTATAGTTGGCATACCATACTTATCTTTTCCGATATTCTTTACTTTTACTTTTTTGTTTTTGAATCTACCAGTAAGGATAGTGTCACCAACACTAACATCTAATTTGATTGTTTCCTTGAGAATCTTTTGTTTTTCAATCCATTTTCTACCCTGTATGTTTTTTACGGGTTTACGGATAAAAGAACCTATACCTTTTTTTACCAACATATTAAATTTCTTGGTTGCAGCTTTTTCACTCAGAGTATCATTGTTATTCACCATTGTGAAATTCGTATTACCGAACAAACCCTGAAATGCCTCTTTGTTTCTCTGTACCTCATTCCAAGATTTCTCAACTATTTCAGGACTTAACTTTCTTGGTCTCTCCATATTTCTCTTCTGAGCTATACCTAAATCAGTATGAACAAACACCATGTAGCAATCATATCCTATTGCCTCTAGTTCCATTTTTTGTTCACGGATTTTACTAAACTTATGACCTGTACCATCAATAATCATACCTAGTCTTCCGTCCATGTAGAGTTTTTTACGAGCAGCTGTAAGTTCTTTAGCTCGACCTCGTAAACCACTATAGTCCTCGTACTCTGGGTCTGTTAGTTGTCTAAAGAGTTCCTCAGGCATATTGTCTAGGTCGGTTCCGAAACCATATTTTTTCAACATTCGAACTAGTTCTTTGTCTTGGTTTACAAGTTTCAATCCGTATGCCGATACATTGACTTTACCAGGTATCCCATATATACCACCAGCAACGAAGGATTTACCACTACCAGGCCCTCCAGCTAGGAATACAGCTTTAAGAATTCCAGGGTCATTTATACCCTCTTCTATTAGAAAAGGTTCTACTAAGTACTCTGTTAATTTATTCATTAAACTTCCAATGTTCTCCTATACCATCCATATAGAAATCTTTCTTGCTCAGGTTTTCTATTGACCAAATCATAGTAGTGTTTCAATCTATAGCAACGAACCCTACCTAGTGATGGATTAGTTTCCTCTATTGCTCCTAAAGTCATCGGGCCCAACCCACCATCAACCTTTAGATTAGCTCCTTTTGCATTACAAGCTCGTTGTAGGATTTTTACTGCAGTACCCTTACCTTGATTGACACACATATCGAAATAAATGTGTTTGAGTTGTACGGGCATTTCATCTACTTTGTTTTTATCCCAATAGTCTTGTTTATAAATATCTTTAGCTCTATCTTTCGTTAGATTTTTTATATCCTCATCTGGATAGAAACGTTTTGCAATACCATAGTTTGTCTCACCGCCCAAGTCATTTGGGTCATGAACATATCCACCCTCATGATGTAGGGTTATCTCTATTATTTCATCGAATGTTGTTAGCATTTTTTTCTCCTTTTGTCTAGCCACAATGAAAAGTTACAGCAGCTAGATATTTTTTATAGGCACTTCCACTATACTGAATACTAGAGGTTACCTCTGACCAATTAATTGTTTCTGTACATTTTGCAACAGTCTTTGACCTTAGAATATCATCGTCTTGTTTTCTACCATATCCTTTGATGACTGAACTTTCTATATAATCTCCGTTTGTTATTTCACCATTATGATTTGTTACCCACATCACACCTTCACCCAACGACATTGTGTTTAATTGTCTGTTAGCTGAACCTGTTGGAGCGTGTTTAGCATATCCAGTAAAAGCTGGTGTCATAAGATAACCACCTTTTACAAATCTTTCCTCTTCTGGTCTGACATTCGTAATACTTCCAGTAGCATCATATTGAAGTGGAACTCCATCGACCACACCAAATACTGTTTTTGAGCCATTAGAGTTTGATAGTTGAGTAAAGGGTAGAGCTGTCTCAAACGATGCACTTGATTTGAACCATACCTCACCAGTTGATTCAATAATTAAACCAGGCATTAATTCATCCTCATCAAGACAAGCAGTATCGTGACCAGCTGTAAAACTTGTAACCACAGTACTACCACCTGAACCATTTCCTTTTGCTAGATACATAGTATCATTACCAGAATCTAGTGCTCTATAAAAATGTGCACTAGTTCCTAAATCAGCATGATTTGTGTAATTTACCATTATTCCATCAGCTGCAGTATTATTTGTTGAATTGACTGCAGCAATTACAAAATTCTGAGTGTTCTGATGAACTGTTAGTCGTGGTAATGAATCGGAATCTTGTGTGGAAGCTCCCATTGTTACAAAATCAGAGCCAGCATCTGTTTTGAATAGAACACTATTACTATTACCCTCAATTCTGAAGTCTACATCTACTCCACCCTCATTAATAACCACAATATCTTGAGTGGTTTCATCAAGCGTTAACATTGTTACACCACCAGCTTCAAAATCAATTTGGTCTGTTGTAAATGCTATCTTGGTATTGGTATCACTTGTGTGTATAATATCACTTGCAACCGATAATGTTCCTGGAATCTCGACAATACCATCATGTGTGATACGCATTCTTTCCGTATTACCATCCTCATTAGCATCATTTGTTGAAAATATCATATTACCGTCTTTGAGAGAAGATGTAGAGTTATCACGTGCAACAACTATTGAACCACAAATCTCATCACTAGTTTCGGAAGTACCGATGTCGAAATATATACCTGAAAATAAACCTACACCATCACCGCTTCTATTTAATAGACCAAGTTGAAAATCACTAAAGGTTCTTTCATTATCAAATGCAGATGAGTCGTCTTTTCTTATTCTAAACGAACCTGCCAATTTGTTAATTCCATTACCCTGGTCTATAAGAAGTTGTCCGGAAGACGTGGTAGCTTCGTCAAAAGTACTTCGATTAGGTATCAAAGCAATATCGCCAGCACCAGTAGTTGAAATACTCACATTGTCAGCACTAGTCAGACCTTTGATAAACTGTCCTTGTATGTCTAATCCACCAGCTGTCAGATGAGACACAGTCCCCAAGCGATTGATTGAACCTGCGATATCATATTTGGACGAAGACGCATTGAACCCCATTTGTAATTTTGTAGTGCTACCACTAACCCATTGGACAAATCCCTCACCGAAAACATCATCCCAAACTAAACTACTTTGCATTCTTGCCTGAGGTGCCATTTTAAATCCCTCTTTGACAGCCACACCATCAGCTATAACATCACCAGAGAGATAGTTTTCAGGGTCAGAAGAATCATCTGAGAATTTGAAGTTCTCAGGATATATCGGAATACCCTCGGGTAGTCCCAGAACCGAACATACCTTTGTACCCCAAAAGGTATAGAATTTTAAACCCTGATTAGTTGTAGTTTCAGTATCGGTGAATACTATACTACCGGTATTCGGATGTGTCATGGAAGCGGATAGAAACAGTATTCCCTCATCACTAGCATCTCCTCCTGCAGTGGTGTGACCATATCTTCTTGCAGGATGCATGGCGGTTGCCTCTATGCCTTGAATGTAATCTGAACCAAACGGTATCTCATTGATTTTATCTATTACCAAAGAGGCACTTACTACAGACTCTACATCTGTGGCGAACGATGATGTGAAATATGACTTTTGTGTTCCGTCATTGGTTTCGATATTTATTTTGAATGGATAATCTATATTACCGCCTGGCATACCTTACTCCTTTATTAATTTGTTGACAATGCCCCAGGTGCTGATGCTTGGTCTTGAGCAAATGGTGCATCCGAATTTGCAGCTGGTGATATGACCCCTACACCAAATGAAAATTTACCTGCTACTGTTGTTGTGGAATGGACAGTGCTTCCATAACCACGAATTGATTTACCGGGTTCTAACTTCAATCCTCTTTTTGAATTTGATGTATCGGAATCAATACTCCCACTTGTAATTATAAAAGTACCGATATTACCTGCTGGAGCTACAATCACACCTGACATCGATACATTGCCTGACGCATCGACATTAAAATTATCCCCTACTGCTACACCACTACTGTTTATAGCAAACCTCTGGGTTGAACCATCGAGTAATTCTAAACCTGAACCAGATATCTGTACATGCTCCGTTGTTGTACTACCAATAGTTGTCGTGGAGGCAAATCTACCCAAGAGAGTACTACCATCTTTCAAATCTAATCCACTTGGACTTATTTGGACGTGTTCAGAATTTTGTAGTCCGACAAATGTATTTGCTCCAAACTCTGCTATTTTATCAGATGAGCTATTCAATATGTTCAGACTCGCTGATGTCAATTGAACTGCAGCAGCAATTGAACCCGAATCAACCTCAATAGATGCAGTGGTGGTTGCTATTGAAGCGGTTGAAACTCCTATAGACGCTAGACTACTTTCAGCTGACGCAGTTGCTTCTGTTAGAGACGAGGTCATTTCTCCAACCAAAATAAAAGAACTTGAGAATGTAGCCTCTGCTGCTCTATTTGCCAAAATATCAACCTGTTGTCTTGCTGCTATTGAGGTTGAGACCTCTGTGTTTGTCGTTGCTATAGATTGTGAAGTTTCTGTGAACGCTCCTGACACAGAAGAACTTACCCCTGCAAGAGAAATCTCTAGGTCTAATTTACTTGACGTTACTGATGAACTTACCTCGGAGAGAGTAGCTTTTACTTCAGCTGTATCAGTTTGTTGTCTAGCTGCAATCGAGGTCGAAACCTCTGTGTTTGTTGTGGCTATAGATTGTGAAGTTTCTGTAAAAGCACCTGAGACCGAGGAACTCACTTGAGCAAGACCTACTGAGGATGATAGTTCAGTTGCAATGACAAATAAAGATGCCGATGTTATCGAACTAGCTCCCACACTAGTTATTCCAGTTGCCAATGATGCAGTAGCAGTTTGGAGGGAAGCAGTCTGTTCACCAATTAAAATAAAAGAACTTGAAAATGTAGCCTCTTTTGCTTTTGTCTCTAGTTTATCAGTTTGTTGTCTTGCTGCAATTGAAGTTGAGACCTCCGTATTGGTTGTTGCTATAGAAGTTGATACTTCTGTAAAGGCACCTGAGACCGAGGAACTTACCCCTGCTAGGGAAATCTCTAGGTCTAATTTACTAGAAGTTACTGACGAGCTCACCTCTGATATAACGTTTTCTAGAATCAACTTACTTGATGTTACCTGTAGTGATGCTGAACTTACTGAACCAGCAGAGATAGCAGAACTTGAGGCAACCGATGAAATTGAAAATAGGGAAGCTGACTCCTTAGTGTTTATAGCAAACAATGAAGCAGATGAAACTGCACTCGTTCCAACTGCAGTAATTCCGGTTGCTAGAGATGCAGTTTTTTCTCCAAGTGAAGTCACCGACCCTGCAAGTGAGGCTGTCTTCTCACCCAAAGTATCAACACCGGTTTGTAGTGAAGCTGTTTTCTCTCCCAACACAGTCACCGACCCTGCAAGTGATGCTGTCTTCTCACCCAAGACAGTCACCGACCCTGCAAGTGATGCTGTCTTCTCACCCAAGACAGAAACAAAGGTTGTTAGTGATGCGGTTACAGCTTTCAGAGATGCGGTCTCCTCACCAAGTGTATCGAGTTGTCGCTTAGCACTACCACCAGTTATATTGACCTCACCGGTTAGTTGAATAAATGAAGCTGTTATCTGTCCATCTGACTTTAAAATCAGTCTATCGTTTGTATCGTTGATTTGTGTTGCATCAATTTCAAACCCACCTATATTACCACCCTTCTGAGCATTAATAATACCAGACATAGTAACATTTCCGTCCGCAGTCAGATGAAAATTAGACGAACTAATCTCAATATTACCTAGAGCTCCACTTACAAACTGACTATCATTACCAAGATAGAATGCAGATGAACTAATCGAGGTATTTGTTCCGTCAAATTTTAAATGACCACCAGCAGCATTTCCTGCAAGAAACACTCCAGTATCACCTTGTATAAAAATACCCTTGTTTGTACCGTCTATTCCTGTGGGTCTTGGATTACCTGCTGAAATAAATCCCCCACCACTTGAGCTTATAAACAGATTATTAGCACTTAGTTTATAAACATCTACATCGATTTCTGCTACCGAAGCTGTAACGACAAAACTATCTGATTTAATACTTACCCCAGATGCATCTGCATGTATAAAGGAATCAGCTGTTCCAACTGCAAACTTGAAAACTCCATCCGTATCGATACCTACTCTGAAACCACCTTGTAGGTCACCCTTGTTAAACGTAGAACCACTACCTATGGATATTATTTTATCAGCACTACTCATCGTTATAGCACCGTTACCCACACCTGATGTCAGGTCTCCGTCATCAATGGTAAATCCACCGATTTCACCAGAATCTGAAGTAATTGTTCCTGACATTGTGACGTTACCCTCTGGGGTTAAATGAAAATTAGAAGAACTTATCTCAACATTACCGAGAGCCCCACTTACAAAGTTTCCATCCGACTCACTACCTAGAAAAAATCTGGATGTTTTAATTTCAAGACTTGAACTATTATCATTGTCTGCATCTATTGTTCTAAATTTGAGAAAACTATCGTTATCACCAGCTCTACCGTCATGTATTTCAAGACCTGCTCCTCGATAATTATCTGGAGCATTTGGTAAAACCGACCCACTCCATATAAAAAAACCACCACCCTTACCAGCAGAAGCACTTATGAAACTATCATATCCTACTGACTTTATGTATGCTGAATTTGCACCAGCCATTTCAATACCAGCTCCTGCAACATTTCCCATGAACATAGAACCAGTTAATAAATTATCCTCCCCCTCAAGAATAAACGCTGACCCGGAAATGTGAACATTATCTATAAAGGTAACGGTCTCAGCTGTGTTGCCATTTATATCAAGATATTCAACTAAAAAATCAAAATTATCAGGTCTTAAGGTATTTGGTGAGATTGGAACTCTAAAGGAAAATTCGTCTGGGGAAAATCCAGTACTGGACGCCGGAGTTAAGGAAATATCACTCAATAACCACTCACCAGAATTTATTCTTATCTGAAGTGTCGTGTCGGTATTCTTCACTCTATCTGGTTTGAAATTTGGTGTGAACGTATGACTTACTGTACCGAAGTCAGTATATCCCTCTGATAAATTAGAATCAGGTATCTCAAGACCTACCGACTGTCCAAACTCATTTCGAATTACATCACCAAATGATGACGAAAATTCAATATCTGATTCGTTGAAGTCTTTGAGGTCTGAACCTGATAAATGAAAAAATATTATTGCCTTTTGGTTATTCTCTCCCTCGATATTAGTTTTAGTACTTTTCTTACCTTGTGCATTTAGAGATAATGTGTAGGCAACATCTTTTCTCACAGTAAAAGAATAAGTGTTATCTAGTTCAAATCTTCCAACCTGATTATGTTGAGTATATGACCCTGACAAGAAAATTCCATCTGCTAGAGACATTGTATATTGAGGAACTAAAGTATTTGTATTATTATCACCACCAAATGCATTCCAATATTTATCTAAATGTGTTTGGTCTAGAAAATAACCAGTTCTGAGTACACCTGATGGTGATGTAGAATCGATTAGAAGCTCTGGTGCATCAACAACGGTATCGAGTAAGACGGGAAATTCCCCCAACATACTATCACTGCCACCTGAAACTTTTATTCTATACACATCCCCACTAAAAGTTCTCATATCTGATATTGTAAAATCTACAAAGGAATCAAATCTATAACTACTTGTAATAGGGGTATCGTACTCAGTATACGAGGATG
>MDTG01018362.1_pt1 | contig 18118 bp, 16 predicted proteins | sample 811421 | NCBI WGS metagenome assembly MDTG01 (sample SAMN05326645, study PRJNA326480) | marine metagenome | isolation source: seawater | place: Pacific Ocean: South East | collected 2011 | reverse complement strand
TGGCAGAAGTATAATTGCAGATCCTCGCTCACCCATCATGCAGAAGCAGCTTAACCTAAAGGTCAAATACCGTGAAAGCTTTCGTCCATTTGCGCCTAGTGTTTTACAAGAAGATGTAAGCAAGTGGTTTGAGCATGATACTGACAGTCCTTATATGCTATTTGTAGCTGATATTAAAAAAGATAAACGTCGTACAATGACTAATGACGAAGAAGCTTTATTTGGTATTGAAAAGCTAAACGTACAACGTTCTTCTGTGCCAGCAATTACGCATGTTGATTATTCGGCAAGAATTCAAACAGTCAATGCTGAAACAAATCCTCTTTATCACGCTGTTATTACAAAATTTAAAGAAAAGACAGGCTGTCCACTGATTGTAAACACGTCATTTAATGTGCGTGGGGAACCAATCGTGTGTTCGGCTACAGATGCATTTAAGTGTTTTATGGGCACAGAAATGGATGTGCTAGCTGTGGGAAATTATATTCTTTATAAAGAACAGCAAGACAAAGCACTTAACAAAAATTATAAGGAAAGTTATGAATTGGATTAAAAAATTGATGATTGTAATTATCTCAACCCTAGTGGCTATTAAAGGATCAGATATATTAATAGGGTACTTTCATCCTGAAAATTCGTTTCCTGTGGAGAGTAGGGGTGTAGAAAGATACGTAGATCTTAGGGAAAATAATCCTAATTTTAAAGCAGAATATGTTCCATCAAAAAAATATTTGAATAAAACAGATTCGTTGGAACGAAAAAAATACTTAGTAAGAACTGATGAAGATGGGTTTATTGAAAATGGTAATAATTTAAATTTCACAAAAAATTATGAAACGATAATATTTTTTGGTGGAAGTACAACAGAGCAAGCATTTGTAAAAGAGGAATATCGTTGGCAAAGCATACTTGAAAGAAATCTAAATGATCAAAAAGTTCCAAAATTCAAAGTTATAAATGCTGGGGTTTCAGGAAATCACTCTATTCATTCAACTATAAATTTAATTGCAAAAGGTATACCGTTAAAACCAAAATATGTAGTTTTAATGCATAACGTAAACGACTATGCTTTATTAAGATTTACAGGATCTTATTGGAATTCCCCACCTAGTAAAGCAATTTTACAAATTAAAGATGATATATCTTTAATTCCTTTGTTACGCAGAATTAAAGATATTTTTATCCCAAATTTATACATGATATACACAACGGTTAAATATAGATTCTCAGATCATGATGACTTTAGCACCATTAGAGATAATGAATTAGTAAGTCAACATATTATAGATGAAAGTTTCAGGAAATCCCTAAATACTTTTATTGACATATGCTTTGCCTGGGATATCGAGCCTGTATTAATGACACAATTTAACAGAATTAATTCTGAAGACAAGCTGTTCATAAAAAACAAAGGTAAGAATACTAAACAATATATTAAAGGATACAAAAGGTTAAATGATGTAATCAGACAGGTAAGTGTATCACGAAAGGTTGATTTGATTGATTTAGATAAACTTGTTCCTGGCACAAAAGATTATATTTATGATGCTGTACATCTTAATGATAATGGTAGTAAATTAGTGGCAGGTATTTTATTTGATTATTGGAGAAAAAAAATTGTGTCTTTTGATTAATAGACTTATTTAAATCTTTAAAAATATAAAAAAAAATAAAGTTAAAAAATAATTTTATATGAAATGATAAAATCGAATTAAAATTAAATTTTAATAAATTTAATTTGGTATATGTTTATTATGAATATTAACTTTTTATGAAAATTTTAGTTACCGGTTCCTCAGGTTTTATAGGCTTTCATTTATCGCAATTATTATTAAATGATGGGCATGAAGTTTTTGGGTATGATGGCATGACAAATTATTATGATGTAAACCTAAAAAAAAAAAGACTTAGCATTTTAGAGAAAAATCAAAACTTTATTTTTACAGAGGGTATGCTTGAGGATCAAAAAAAAATTGAGATTTTTGCAAATAAACATCAGCCCGAAATAATTATACACTTAGCTGCCCAAGCAGGCGTAAGATATAGCTTAGAAAATCCAAGAGCCTATTTAGAAACTAACATTAATGGTACATTTAATGTTATGGAAATTGCAAAAAATTTAAAAGTAAAGCATTTATTAATGGCCTCAACTTCATCTGTTTACGGTGGAAATACAGACGTTCCATTTATGGAAAATAGCAAAGCAGATACTCAGCTTACGATTTATGCGGCAACAAAAAAAGCAAATGAAAGTATGGCACATTCATATTCTTATTTATGGAGTTTACCAATTACAATGTTTAGATTTTTTACTGTTTATGGCCCATGGGGAAGACCAGATATGGCATTATTTAAATTTGTTTCAGCAATTTTAAATAATCAACCTATTGACATATATAATAATGGCAAAATGGATCGAGATTTTACATACGTAGATGATTTAGTTAATGGAATAAAGTTATTAATTAACATCATACCTAATAACGATTTAAAAGAAAAATTTAATAATGGAGATAGTCAGTCACCAGTTGCACCTTATAGAATTGTAAATGTTGGTAATTCTGAACGAATAAACTTATTAGACTTTATTGAAGCAATAGAAAATATTTTAGGTAAGAAGGCTATCCGTAACTACATGCCTATGCAAATGGGAGATGTAAAATCAACATGGGCCAATACGAATCTTTTAAAAAAACTAACTGGTTACCACCCAGAAACAAATTATAAAATTGGTGTAAAAAAGTTTATTGAGTGGTATAGAGAATACTATAAAAAGTAACACTTCTTAATTAAAAGTTATTAATAATACCTATGAATAGATTTGATAAAAAAAAAAACTATAATTGGAATTATTGGCCTTGGATACGTTGGATTGCCTTTAGCAGTTGAATTTGGAAAAAAATTTCCCACCTATGGTTTTGATGTAAGAAAAAATAGAATTGATCAATTAAAAAAATTTTTTGACAACAATTTAGAAATTACAAAAAAAGAAATTCAAAGTTCAAACAAAATTACATTTACTAATAATCTAAAAGATTTGAAAAATGTTAATTATTTTATTGTGACTGTTCCTACACCTGTAGATAAAAAAAATAATCCTGATCTATCTTTAGTTTTAAATGCGTGTAAAATGGTCGGCAAGTTTTTAAAAGTTAGTGATATAGTAATTTTTGAGTCAACAGTCTACCCAGGTGCAACAGAAAACGAATTTGTGGATGTTCTCGAAAAATATTCTGGATTAAAATTTAATCAAGATTTCTTTTGTGGTTATAGCCCAGAGCGAATAAACCCAGGTGATAAATTAAATAAAATTACAAAAATAAAAAAAATAACTTCTGGTTCAACCTCAAAAATTTCTGAAATAGTTGATAAACTTTATAAACAAGTAATTACAGCAGGTACATTTAAAGCAAAAGATATTATGACAGCAGAAGCAGCTAAAGTTATAGAGAATATACAAAGGGATGTGAATATAGCCTTGATGAATGAACTGGTTTTAGTTTTTAATAAATTAAATGTAAATATATTTAATGTATTAGATGCTGCTAATACTAAATGGAATTTTCTTCCTTTTTATCCAGGGCTTGTTGGTGGCCATTGTGTAAGCGTTGATCCTTATTATCTAATAAAAAGATCCTTATCTGCTGGTTTTAATCCAAGATTAATTAGAGAAGCTAGAAAATTAAATAATGGTATGAGCAGTTATATTGTTTCAAAAATTAAGATTGAGATGAAGAAAAAAAGGATGAGGATTAAAAATTCTAATATTTTAATATTAGGGCTTGCTTTTAAAGAAAATTGTGTTGATTTTCGAAATAGTCAAGTAATCAAGATTTATGATAAGCTTAAGAGACTAAAAGTCAATGTGAGTATCTTTGATCCTTTAGTTGATAAACTTGAGGTAAAAAATAGCCATGGTATAAGCTTAATAAATAAACCCAGACTTAAAAATTATGACACAGTTATAATTGCTGTCGCTCATGATGAATTCAAAAAATTAAGTATAAAAAAACTTACAAGGTTTTGCAAAAAAAAACACTTAATCTATGATTTGAAAAATATTTTACCTGAAAATAAATCTAATATTAAATTTTAATTTATGGCAATTTATTTATATTTAAATAATTATAGTTTTTATAAAAACTTAAAAATTAAATTCTAATGTCTAAATTTCAAAGAGCTGCTTTTTTTATTCGTTCATATAATGATACAGATCACTTTGCACCACTTATAGCCGAATTTATTGTCAGAAATGAAAATCCACTTGTAATTGTTTATACAGATTTTGACTATGAAAATGATTACCGATTTAAATATCTAATTTCATTAGGAAAAGTTGAGATTATAAAAGATATAGATAAGGGTTTTGTTAATTACTTAAAAAAAAAAAAATTTTTTAATAAGCTTTTAAACAAACTATATCTAATAAAGCGTAATAAGAAAAATTTTATTGGAAAACTGTATCGTAAATTATTCTTTAACTGTAAAAAACAAATTAATGTTTTAAGAGACAAAGAAATTGGAGTTTGTGCATTTGAATGGGGCACCCCATTTGAAAGAGGAGATAAACTAGAAAAATATTTTATTGCTGCCAAAGGGATGGGCATTACTACAATAGCAATACCACACGGTTGTAATGTTTTTTTAAATTCTGATGTGACTACAGGATATAGAAAATTAATGGAAAAAGGTATAATTCCTGAGAAGACCGACTTATCTCTATTTGACTATTATATTTTACAAAATCCAATTAGAAGAGATGGTCATATTAAATGGGGGCTTGATCCGATGAAGACACAAGCATGGGGTAGTTTAAGATTCTATCCAGACTGGGCAGAAAAAAATAGAAAAATTTGTCCAAAATTTGAATTGGAGCAAAATGAAAAAACAAAGGTTGTGTTCATGCAATTTCAAAAAGAATACAATATCTTTAACAAGGAGATTTTTGAAACACTTAAAAAAATATCATTAATAAAAGATATATCTCTAGTTGTTAAGGATGCGACTAGAGAAGGAAAAGAATACTATGATAAAAACAAAACATCTGGACTTCTGGGCAAATCACTTGTTGGCTGGTTCGGTAACGATGTTCATTCACCTGCACTTGTGAATTGGGCCGATATTGTTATTGTCATCGGAGGATCGATTGGAATTGAAGCGATACTTCAAAATAAAATTTTAGTTTATCCAATTTATTTAAATAGTAACCACACACTTTATGAATATTATGACGCTTGTTATTGTCCAAAAAATGATACTGAATTGGATAAATTAATTAAGGATAAAATTAAAGGAGCAAAGTTCCCGCAAAAAAGTGGTGCAAATGATCTCTTAAAAGAAATAGTTTACGCTGGAAACGAAGAATATAATGTGCCACAAAAATATTATGAAATTTTTAAATCTAAAAATTTAAGATATTCAAAAATTATCAGTTAAAATTAACTTTGAAAAAAATATTATATATTGTCGTTAATCCATTTATGTTTACCCGTAAACCAGTTGGAGGAAACATAAGTTCAGCTAATGGCGTCATAAAGTCTTTAGCAAAATATGGCTACAACGTTGATATATTGACAGATGATAAAATTCCAAATTTAAAAGAATCCGATAAGATTAAAATAATTTACCTTCCATATAATAAATTAAGATCTTTTTTTTTAAAAAAAATAAAAAATAAAATTATTAAAAAAGTGATATCAAAATTAGAAAATGTTATTTTCAGATTTTTTCTACAAAACAAAGTAAAACAGATATTAAATTTAAATAGTTATGAATATTGTTATATAAGAGCATCTTTTCATGCACATGCTGTCTTAGAAGTTCTAAATAAAAATAAAATTGAATTAATATTAGAGGTTAATAAACCTTTAAGCATGTCGCCTTACAATAATAGTGATAGTGAATGGCCAAAAAATAAAAAAAATATTCTAATAACAAAGTCGGAAAAGTTGCAGTATGATTATGCCAAAGTAATTACAGTCGATAGCTCCCTCAGAGCTCGATGGATAACGGATTTTGTCGGAAATTATGAAGATAAAATATTAATTAATCATAATGGAGTAGATATAAATTCTTTTAAGCCATCAAAAAAAAATGAAGAAGTACTAAATAATCTAAATTTTACTAATGATGATATAGTAGTTGGTGTAGCATCAAGTTTCCGCTGGTATAATGATATTCAGGAAATGTTTGAAATAATAAATTTATCTTTAAAAAAAAACACTAATCTCAAATACTTACTTGTAGTTGGAGATGATAACAGAGCAAAAAAAATTTTTGAGCTAATCGAAAGATATAATGTTTATAAAGAAGTTAAAGTATTAATTAAAATTCCCTTCAAAGAGATGCCCCAAATTTTAAGTATTTGTGATATTTTTTTATCACATTTTAATTTTCATAAAAAATGGCCTCATAATAATTCTATTAAACACTTAGAATATCTATCTATGGGCAAACCAGTTGTTGCAACAAAAGCAGGAGAGGTTAACTTTGCCGTAGAAAATAAGATAAACGGATTTCTTTGCAAAGAAGGTAAAATAGAAGATTATGTTAGTGCTTTAGATACTTTATTAAAAGACCAATCATTAAGAAAATCATTTGGAAACGCTGCACGATCAAAAGCAATTAATGAGCTTTCGTGGGAAGCAAATATTGATAGAATTTTTAATTTTATTTCTTATTTAGATACTAAAAAATAATTTGTAACTATCTTGTTTACAATTTATAGATGGTAATATTTAAATGATTATTTTTAAAAACAATAAATTATAAATGAAAATTTTAGGAATTATTCCAGCTCGAATGAACTCCTCACGTTTTAGGGGTAAACCAATGGCTAAAATATTAGGTATCCCTATGATTGGGCATTGTTATTTGAGATCTAAAATGTGTAAAGAGCTTTCAGATCTATACGTGGCTACCTGTGATCAAGAGATATTTGATTATATTCAATCTATAGGTGGTAAAGCAATTATGACCTCAAAATCACACGAGAGAGCAACTGACAGAGCCGCTGAAGCAATGCTAAAAATTGAAAAAGATTATCAATTTAAGTTTGATGCAATTGTAATGATACAAGGTGATGAACCAATGCTCGATCCAAAAATGATATCAGAGTCTTTTACTCCAATAATAAATGATGAGAAGATTAAAGTAGTAAATTTAATGTCAGAAATAGATAATGATGACGAATTTAATGACCCCAATGAGGTTAAAGTCGTTGTAAATAAAAGAAATGAGGCAATATATTTTTCAAGAGAAGCAATACCTAGTAAAAAAAAATATGGAAATAAAATTACTAAATTAAAACAAGTTTGTATAATTTCTTTCAAGAGAGATTACTTAATTAAATTTAATGAAATGCCTCAAACAAATTTAGAAATTATTGAGTCAGTAGATATGATGAGAGTAATTGAAAATGATGAAAAGGTAAAAATGGTGTTAACTGTATCAAAGACTTGGAGTGTAGACACTGAAGAAGATTTAAAAAAAGTAGAACAAAAAATGCTTAATGACCATTTGATTAAATTATATAAATCAATTGAATGAAAAACTATTTAGTTACAGGTGGAGCTGGTTTCATTGGCTCTTGTTTGATAAGGAGACTTTTAAAAAATGGACATAAAGTAACAACAATAGATAATCTTACCACCGGTTTTAAAAGTAATGTACCTAGAAATACTAATTTTATTAGGGGTAATTGTGGAGATCCAAAAATATATAAAAAAATTGCAAATATAAAGTTTGACGCTATTTTCCATATCGCTGGCCAAAGTTCTGGGGAAATAAGTTTTGATGATCCAGTTTACGATATTAATGCAAATACCACTTCAACAATTTTACTACTCAAATACGCTTTGAAGTCGGGTTGCAAAAGATTTATTTTTGCGAGCACAATGTCTGTTTATGGATCCAAACCTGATAAACCAGTCAAAGAGATTAGTAGTACTGTACCAGAATCATTTTACGGAAATTCTAAACTTGCCAGTGAAAATTATCTTAAAATTTACCAAAAATATGGAATTAAATATACATCTTTGAGATTATTTAACGTTTATGGGCCAGGTCAAAATATGAAAAATCTAAAACAAGGCATGGTCAGTATTTATTTGTCTCAGATGATAAATGATGGAAAAATTCATGTGAAGGGCTCTCATTTAAGATATCGTGACTTTATATATATTGATGATGTTATTCATTATTTTACGGAATGTCTAAGAAATAAAAAATCAATTGGTAAGACAATTAATATTGGTACAGGAAAAAAAACTTACGTATATCAAATAATTAAAATTTTAACGTCACTTCATAAAAAAAAAATATCAGTCAAATATAGTGGTTCAACTCAAGGAGATATTAACGGAATTTATGCAGATGTTAAACTAAAAGAAAAAATTTTTGGAAAACATACGCTAACTAAACTTAGTGATGGTCTATTAAGAATGTACAAAAATTCTATAGCAGTAGATTAGCTATGAAAACATATGAAAAAAAAAATGAGCCTGTATTACAAAGCTATAGATTATCAGCATTAAATATCTTTTTTAAAACTATACCATTAATCATTGTACCAATAATTTTAGCCCGAATACTTACACCAGAAATCTTTGGAATAGTAGCAGTTTCAGGAGTTTATGTTGGTTTAGCGCAATTTTTAACCACATTTGAAACTGGCGAGTCCATAATTAAAAAAAAATTAAATCAATCAATACTACATTCAATTTTTTGGTTTAATCTTACTTGTGGATTAATTTCATACTTAATTTTATTTTTATCTTCTGAAGTTTTTCCATTTATTAATAATGACGCAGTCCTTAAAACTTTGATTAAAGTACAGGCAATAACATTGATTATAACAAGCTTAACAAGCGTACCCCAAGCTCTTTTGAAAAAAAAGTTAGATTTTTACTCATTATCTATTTCCTCTTTAATAGCTGGAATTTTTAGCTCAATTATATCTATAAGTTTAGCATTATTAGGTTATGGGATTTGGGCGTTGCTTTCTTTTTATTTAATACAACCAATAGTATCTTTAGTTATAATTTCGATTAGATCTAAATACATCCCAAAATTTATTTTTAAATTTTATGATATTAAAAATATATTTTCATTTAGTATCAATCTCACTTTAATAAAAATTTTAAGTTACATAGAGCGAAACATTGCTAAAATATTTGTAAAACAATATTTGGGTTATGCTCAAGTTGGTCTTTATAATTTAAGTAATATGTTGGCTGCAAAACCTATTAAAGCTGTATCACAATTTATAAATCCGGTCTTTTATTCTTTATCATCAAAAAAAAAGAAAATGATAGAAGAGAACTTAGCTTCTAATTTTTTAATGTATGTGCAGGTCTGTGCTCTATTATTTTACCCCGCTGGTATAATCTTATTTTTTTTCTCTGAAGAGATTATACTTTTTATATTTGGTAATAAATGGAAGGGCATGATACCTATAGTAAGTATTTTTTCTTTTTTATTTTTTATTAGACCATTCACAAAAATTAACACTGAAATCTTTAAAACTCTTTCTTTAACAAATATTCTTCTTAAAATTTATATTGTTTATACAACTATATTCATAGCTCTAATCTTATATAGTGTTCAATTTGGATTGGAACAAGTTGCAGTTTCCAGTGTTATTGCAAATTATTTTTTAGCACTTGTATCTACTGGGTATATAATTAAAAGATTAAAAATAAGTATTGGCAAAGTCTTAAAAAATATCAAAAATATTTTTATTAACAATTGTTTTCTAGCAATTTATTATACAATTTTTTTATGGATTATTTCTATAAATCCAAACTTACAGAAATTATATTTTCAATTAATGATTTTAGTTTCTGGTGGTTTTTTTTATCTATGTTTACAATTTGCGCTACCAACTAATGCTTTTAATTTATTTTTACAGTTTATTAAGATTAATAAGATTAATGCTGATATTAAAAACTTTTTTAAATAAATAAAATAAGGTAGTAATACAAAAATCTTAAATTAAAATTATTGCAAAAAGTGAAGAAGGTTATTAAGTTTATATTTAAACCATTTGCCAGTATATTTACTAGGTTATTTTTTGATTTAGATATAATTAAGCCATATATTAAAAAAATTTATTGGGAAGAAAACAACGCTTTCAGGTGGTCCTCTTCATATGTAGTTAAAAATCAAATAGAAGGTGATTATCTTGAGTTTGGGGTTTGGAAGGGTAATAGTTTTATTGAAATGTATAGACAAATGAAAATTGCAAGCGACATTTTTTACTCAAATAATAAAAAAAAGAAAATTCCAAATCTAAAAAATATATTTGAACAAATGAAATTTCATGCATTTGATAGTTTTGAAGGTTTACCAGAGTCTTCTTTAGACAAACCAATTCAATATATTAAGGGAAATTATTCTGCAGATGAAAATATTTTTTTAAATAATATCAATAAAAATGGTGTTGACCTTAGCAAAGTAACTACAACTAAGGGTTGGTTTAATGAAAGCCTTAATGCTGAATGTGTTCAAAAAATAGAGTTAAAAAAGATTGCTATTGCTTATATAGACTGTGATTTATTTGACTCAACTGTTCCTATTTTAAAATTTATTACACCTTTTCTAAGAACTGGCACGATATTGATATTTGATGATTGGTTTAGAAATGGTGGATATGTCAATAATGGTGTTCAAGGGGCAGTTTTAGATTGGCTAAATAGAAATCAAAATATAATTTTACAACATTATCATAACTCAGATACTAGAACAGCAACTTTCATAGTAAGAGAAAGCAGCTCTGAAACTAAAAATAATCGAATAGATTGTGTTTAGTTAAAATTGAAATGAAAATTGGATATTTAATTTTTAGTAAATTATTACCAAGTATAATTGTTTTTTTAGGAATACCAAAGAATACTTGGAGGTTTGAAAAAATAAATATTTTTTTACAATCAGTAATAATGATTCCACTTAAACGCATAAGAGGCATTCGTAGAACGCGGGATTTTGTTGAAAAGCAGTATGATGATATCTCTGGTACCTACATTCAAGATAATTATTACAATAATAGAAAAAGATTTTCAATTGTGAATGGACAAATAAAAAAAATTTCAACAATAGATAATATGAAGTTTATACGAGAAGAAATTAGACAGATCCTATCAGAATATAAATTTAATAATATATTAGAAATAGGGGCGGGAGAATTAACTACACTTGAAGATATATTTAAATTTAAAAATAGTAAAATTGATTGTTATGGCATCGATTTATCCTTAAATCGGCTTGCACATGGTGTTAATGAATTTAAAAAAAGACATTCAAAAATTCCTTATGTAGCAAAAGCTAATGCCACTAAATTGCCTTTTCCTGACAATTCTTTTGATTTAGTGATTACTCGACATACTCTTGAACAGATGCCACAAATTTTTAAATTTTCAATTGACGAGATAATTCGAGTGAGTAAAAAACATATAGTTTTTTTTGAACCTTCATTTGAGCTGGGATCTTTAACTCAAAAAGTTAAAATGTTAAACTCAGATTATGTACGCGGTATACCTAAATATTTATCAACCAAATCTTTTTTGACTTTGAGTGATACATTTTTGATGAAAAACAGTGCAAATCCATTAAATCACACTGCTTGCACCAAAATTGAAATTAAAGACGAAGCAGTTATAAAATCAAATAATAAAGATATTCCATTTGTTTGTCCTAATTCTAAAGAAATATTAAAAGTTCATAGCGATTTTCTTTTTGCCGAATCTTCCAATATGGCTTATCCAATAATAAATGGAATTCCGATTTTGGATGAGATAAATTCTTTCAAACTTTCAAAACTATCATAATGAGCATCTTTATGAATAGCCAAAAAGACATTAAGATTTTTAAAAATAAGCCAGTTAAGATTTAGTATTAGAGATATGAAAAATTATAAAGTATTTATTGCCACATCATCATTTAATGAAAAAGTGACTGCAGTAAAAAAAAATAACTCTAAAAAATTTAAATTTATAAAAAATCCACTTAAAAAAAAACTCACCACCAGTCAAATAGTAAAATTTGCTAAAGATTGTGAATATATAATAGCTGGAACTGAAAATTACCATAAGGACACAATTGATAAACTTTATAAATTAAAGCTTCTTTTTCGGATGGGCTCAGGAACAGATAATATTGATATTGATTATTTAAAAAAAAAAAAATAAAATTTTTTAAATCCAAAACAACCCCAGAGGCTGCAGTTGCAGAATTATCTGTTGGGTATATTTTATCTTTTTATAGAGATCTGATTGAACATGATCAAAATTTAAAAAATAAAATTTGGAAAAAAAAAATGGGATCTTTGCTTGGTGGAAAAACTGTTGGAATTATTGGATATGGCAAAGTAGGTAGATATTTACATAAAATTTTAAAAAACTTTGGAGTAAGAATATTAATTCATGATAAAAAAAAAATTAGTCAGCGAAATATTAAACTCAATGATTTGCTTAAAAGTTCAGATATTATTTCAATAAATATAAATCTTACAAATAAAAATCAGTTGTTAAATAAAAATAAACTCCAACTTTGCAAAAAAAACTGTTTGATAATTAATACATCAAGACCTGAAGTAATAGATAATAATTACTTATTTAAGTTACTTAAATATAAAAAAATTTTAGGCGCCTGCATGGATGTTTTTGATCAAGAACCTTATTATGGAAATTTTATTAATTTAAATAACGTTATCCTTACACCACATATTGGAAGCTATTCAAAAGAAATTAGGTCAGAGATGGAAAAAGAGGCCCTGAAGTTTGTTATGAATTCATAGCTCACTTAAATATTCTGGTAAATTTTTTTAATTTAAGAGAATGAAATATTGTGAATATTGATAGGAATAAAATATTTATGAAAATTAAAATTATATATTTTAAGAAACTTTATTTTAAAAATATATTTAACATTTTTATTAATATTTTAAATCAATATTCTATCATCTTAATAAGTGGCGGTAATTCAATAAAAAAAATTATTCAAAACTCAAAAACAAAAATTTTCATAAATAAAAGCAGAACTGTAATTTTATCTGATGAAAGAATGTATAATAAAATTAATGATACAAGAACAAATTATTCAAATTTGAAAAAAAATTTTTTTTCTTATTTAAAATTTTTAAAATTAAACTTTATATATTTTCGGTTAAACCTAAAAAAAGAAGCTTTAGTAAAAAACTTTATTTATAAAATTAATAATAAACTACCAAAAGTTGCTATACTATCGCTTGGAAACGATGGCCATATTTGTTCTATTTTTAGACATGAAAAACAATTAGTAGAATATGAATACCTAAGTATTGTAAAGCCTCAAAATAAGATTAAAAGAATAACAGTAAATTTAAAATTTTTAAAAAAGATAAAAAAAATATATTTAATCGTTTATGGAAGTAAAAAAGGATTAGCTTTAAAGAAAGTAATATTAAAAAAAAAAAACTTTCTTTCCGTTTAAAAATTTTAATAAGATAATATTTATTTTAGATAAACATGCTTATCAAAAGATAAAACATATTAAAAACATAGAACAAATAAACTCCTCAGTAAAATATAAAAAATGAATATAATTTTCGATTTTGATGGAGTAATTATAAATAGTCATAAAGTTAAAACTTTGGCTTTTTATAATATTTTTAAAAAATATGGGAAAGCTTATGCTCTAAAAGCAAAAAAATTTCATTTAAAGCATATTGGAAAATCAAGATATTTTAAATTTCAATATATTTTAGAAAATATTTTGAAATTAAAAGTTACAAAAAATGAAATAAAATTATTAGATAATGAATTTGATAGTTATGTAAAAAATAAAGTAATGAAAATGATGCCTTCTAAATATTTAATTAAGTTCCTGAAGAAAAAACATAATTTAGTAAATATTTATATTTCAACTGGAACTCCTCAAAAAAAAATCATTAAAATTCTTAAACAAAAAAAAATATTAAAATATTTTAAAAAAGTTTATGGATCACCCAGATCAAAAATTAGCCACATTAAAGAAATAAAAAAAAATAATAAAAAGAATGTATTCATAGGTGATAGTTTTGAGGATTTTAAAGCAGCAAAACAGTCAAATATTGATTTCATTTTGAAGATAAACTCAGAAAATTTCATTTTAAGGAATAAAATTAAATTAAATACAATTAATTCATTCAAATTTTTAGAAAAAAAAATTCAATCATTAAAATAATTTTGGATAAAGATATTTATAGACAGTTTATTTAGAAAAGTGATATTACTAATTTCATATTGAATAATTTTAAATCGTAATGAAAAAAGCTCTTGTAATAGGTGGTAGTGGTTTTTTAGGTTCTCATGTAGCCGATTGTTTAACTAATGGAGGATACGACACAACTATCTTCGATAAAAATAAATCTCCGTGGTTAAATAAAAAACAAAAAATGATTATTGGAGATATACTTGATAAAAAAGTATTAAATCTAGCTGTGGCAAAAGCAAACTTTGTGTACAATTTTGCTGGAATTTCTGACCTTAATATGGCCTTAGATAAGCCCATTAGATCTGCAGAAATGAATATAATTGGTAATTTGAACATTTTAGAAGCTTGTAAAAAATATAAAATAAAAAGATTTTGTTTTGCAAGTACAGTTTATGCTGAAAGTAAAGAAGGGGGATTTTATCGTTGTAGCAAAATTGCCTCTGAAAAATATATAGAAGAGTTTCAAAAAATTTATGGATTAAATTATACAATACTCCGATATGGATCATTATATGGACCTAGAGCAGATAGCAATAATGGAATGTTAAAAATTATAACTAAAGCAGTAAATGAAAAAAAGTTATTATATGAAGGCCACGAAGATACAACTAGAGAATATATTCATGTATTAGATGCTGCTGAGGCTACTGTTTCAATATTAGATAAAAAATTCAAAAATCAAACTTTGAATTTAACAGGTCAACAGTCAATCAAGGTGACAGACCTTTTGAAAATGATAGGTGAAATATTGGGTATTTCTAAAAGTAAAATAAAGATAATAAACAAGCCTCAAGTTGGTCATTATATTCAAACACCTTATGCCTTAACTAAAAATTTTACAAAAAAACTTGTTCCAAATCATTATATAGATATTGGAGAGGGTATTTTACAAGTTATAAATGATTTAAAAAATACTTAAAATTAATAGTTTATATTATGTTTAAATTAAAAAATACTTACAGTGAGTTCTTTTATGAATAGAACACAATTAATAAATTCAATTAGAAAAAAACTGTCTAATAATAAAGTTAGTTTAGGATCATGGATCCAAATACCAGACTCATCTGTTGCAGAAATACTAGGTCAAGTTGGTTTTGATTGGATCGCAGTTGATATGGAGCACGGTTCAATTAGCGTGAACCAATTACCCAATTTATTTAGAGCTTTAGAGCTAGGTAACACACTTCCTTTTGTAAGAGTTTCGCAAGGAAAGCAAAAGGATTGCAAACAAGCATTAGATGCTGGAGCAGCTGGTGTTATATTGCCAAATGTTCAAGACAGTGAAGAATTAAAAGAAACAATAGATTATTGCAGATTCCCACCGGCTGGAAAAAGAGGTGTTGCATATTCAAGAGCCAATCTTTTTGGTCAAAATTTCAGAGCTTACTGTAAAGAGGCTCAAAACCCAATTATTGTTGTAATGATTGAAAGTATTAAAGCGGTACAAAATTTAGAAGAAATTTTAGAGGTAAAAGGTATTGACGCTATTTTAATTGGCCCTTATGATTTATCTGCTTCCATGGGTATAACTGGTGATTTCAAAAATACTGAATACAAAAAAAATTTAAAAAAAATACTAAATACGTGTAAAAAAAAAAAAATTCCAGCAGGAATACATTGTGTCAATCCAACAAATAATGAAGTAAATAAGATTATTAATGCTGATTATAAATTTATTGCATGTGCAATGGATGCTATAATGCTTCGTAAGTCAGCAATGGAGCTATTTTCATTATTTAAAAATAAAATATGAAGTTAATTATTTAGATACTGCTGGAACACTAATTGAAAAGAAAAATAGAAATTATAGCAGAAATTGCGAATTCCCATCAAGGGAATGTTATGACTGCATATGAGATAGCAAAAATTTTTTCAGAATCATCAGCAGATGCAATAAAATTTCAGATTTATTCTGCAGAAGAGCTATTAACAAAAAAACATCCAAGATTTAAACATTTTAAATCACAATCTTTTACAAATCATCAGTGGAATTCTTTACTAACAAAGTCAAAAAAACTTAATTGTAAGATTTATGCAGATGTTTTTGGATTAAATTCTTTTAAAATTGCAAAAAGAAACAATATTGATGGATATAAAGTTCATTCGTCAGATTTAAATAATGATCATCTTTTAAAACTATTAGCTAATGAAAATAAAGTTGTTTTTTTATCAATAGGTGGAAGTCATATTGAGGAAATTAATAATGCAATAAATATTTTTAATGAAGCAAATAATAAAAATAATCTTGTATTATTATATGGCTTTCAAGCTTACCCGACTAGACTTGAAGATACCTCTTTAGATCGGTTAAAAAAGATTAAAAAAATTTTTGGAAAAGATATCAAAATTGGTTATTCAGATCATGTAAGTGGTGATGATGAATTCTCCACAATATTGCCAATGATGTCTCTTGGATACGAAATAGATTGCATTGAAAAACATGTCAATATAGACAGATCGTTAAAAGGTGTAGATTATTATTCAAGTTTAAACCCTAATGAATTTAAAACGTTTGTTAAAAAATTTCGTAGCGCTGAAAAAGCTTTAGGAAGCAAGGTTAGTTTTTCAGAAAAAAAATATAGAGAACAGGTAAAAAAAAATTGGGTATCTAAAACTCATATTAAAAAAAACAGCATTATCAAATCAAGCGATTTAATAATGAAAAGAACAAAAGATAAAATTTATCCAATACAATTGAATGAAATTGTTGGAAAAAAATTAAAAAAAGATATCAACCCTGAAGAATCGATTACAAGAGATTTATTTGAAAATAAAAAATTAGCTATAATAGTTGCTCGATCAAATTCTGACAGACTTCCTCGTAAAGCCTTGTTGCCAATCAATGGAACTCCAATGATTCAACATTTGTTTGAGCGAATTTCTATAGCAAAAAAAAAAGGATTTATAGATACAGTAGCATTTTGCACAACCTATTTAGAGGAAGATAATAAACTTTGTGATATAGCAAAAAAATATAATTTTAAAATATATCGAGGACATGTTGAAAACGTCCTGTCTAGAATGATGTTGGCTATAAATGATAATTTAGATCATAGTACTGTTATACGTATTACTGGTGATGATATTATGATTGATCCCATTTATCTCAATAAAACAATTAAGCAGCACTTAAGTTTAAATTCAGATTATACTGATGCAAAAAGATTACCTTCTGGGATGGAAGCAGAAATTTTTCAACAAAAGTTGTTACAAAATATTGATTATTTAGCCAAAAATAAAGATCAAAGTGAATATTTAACATTTTATATTAATCAAAATGAAGACCAGATAAATGCATCATCATTAGAAATAAATAATACGAAAGAAAATATTCGTCTTACAATTGATACCAATCGAGACTATAAATTAGTAAAAAGTTTACTATCTCATTTTAAAGCTAAAAAGAAAGAATTTAGTTATACTTTAAATGATGTCTATGACTATTATGAAAAAAATAATAAGTTATTTAAAAATAATTTCTTAAATAAAAGTAAAAAAAAACCAAAAACATTTTCTGGAGAACTAGATTGGTCAGAATTAACCAAAAAACCACTAGTAACGATCTATATTACAAATTTTAATTATGCAAAATATATAGAAAATGCAATTCATTCTGTTTTAAACCAAACATTTCAAAATTTTGAATTGATTATTATAGACGATGGTTCAACAGATAACTCAAAAAAAATCATTGAAAATTTTAGAGGTCATCCAAAAATATCAATAGTTTATCAAAAAAATAAGGGTCTTAATTCATCAAATAACGTAGCAATTAAATTATCAAGAGCAGACTTTTTAATGAGATTGGATGCAGATGATTTTTTAAATGAAAATGCTATTTCTATTATGTATCAAAAACTTTCTTCAGATCAGGAATTAGGTTTAGTGT
>MDTG01239800.1_pt1 | contig 18120 bp, 18 predicted proteins | sample 811421 | NCBI WGS metagenome assembly MDTG01 (sample SAMN05326645, study PRJNA326480) | marine metagenome | isolation source: seawater | place: Pacific Ocean: South East | collected 2011 | reverse complement strand
GAAGAGCCGCGCTCCGTGACGCCGCGGCCACGCGGCGCCAAGCGGCCCACGGCCGCGCGGTAGGGCGCGCAGCGCCGTCGCGAAGCGACATCAAATCAGTAGCGGGGGACCCAGCGCTCCGCCTGGTAGATCCGCAGCACCGCCGACCAGCCCGCCTCGAAGCGCGCGTAGCGCGGCGCCCAGCCGAGCGCCTCGAGGGCGCTCGCGTCGACCACCAGGTCGTCGTGGGCCAGCTCGAGCACCTCCCGGTCGAAGCGCGGGCGGAGCGCAGGCTTCAGGTCGTGCCGGCGCACCACCGCCGCCCAGCCGGTCAGCCCCGCGCGGTCGACGCCCCGCTGCAGCCAGCGCGGCCCGTGCTCCACGAGCGAGGCCGCGCGCGAGAGGAGCGGCCCCACGGGGACGGGCACGGGCGTGCTGGCGAGCCCGTAGGCGTCGAAGGTGAGCGCGAGCCGCTCCCCGAGGGGGAGCGCGTCGCCGTCCGAGACGTTGAAGATCCGCTCCGCCGCCGCCTCGTTCTCGAGCACGAAGAGCATCGCCCGCGCGACGTCCTCCGCGTGCACCATCGTCCCCCGGGGCCCGCCCTCGGGCCGCGGGAGCACCGGCGTCGCCAGCCGCAGGAGCGGCCCGAGCGCGAGGAGCGACGCGGCGAAGTGACGGCCGCGCCGCCCGTAGATCGGCGCCGGCCGGACGATGGTCCAGGCCGGCCCGCCACGCCGCGCCATCAGCCGCTCCTCGGCCTCGCGCTTCGACGCCGCGTAGGGCCCGCGCTCGGCCAGCGGCGCGTCCTCTCGCAAGGGCCGGGCCCCGGCCGGCGCGTAGAGCCGGGCCGCGCTCAGGTGCACGAAGCGACCCGCGCCGGCCTCCGCCGCCGCCGCGTGGAGTCGCTCGGTCGCCTCCGCGTTCACGGCGCGGAGCGCCTCGGGCTCCGCGGAGACGTCGAGGAGCGCGGCCGTGTGCAGGACCGCGTCGCAGCCCCGGACGAGCGCCGGCAACGCCGAGGCGTCGGTCAGGTCCGCGGGCCGCACCTCGCCGCGCACCGGCGTCCGCACGCCCCGCGCCGTCAGGTCGCTCGCGATCACACGCCAACCGGCCGCCTCCGCCAGCGCCACCAGGTAGGTGCCGACGGTCCCGGCCGCGCCCGTCACGAGCACGGTCTTCATCGCATCGCCCCCTCGAGCCAGCTCGCCAGCGTCTCCGCCGGCGCCGGCTCCCGCATCAACCCCTCGCCGACGAGCACGGCGTCCGCGCGCCCCTCGGCGACGCGCGCCAGGTCGTCACCGCTCCGCACCCCGCTCATGAAGACCGCCACGCGCCCGGCCGGCGTCCGCTCGAGGCAGCGCCGGGCCGCCTCCGGGTCCACGCGGAAGGTCCTCAGATCCCGCGCGTTCACGCCGACGATGCGCGCCCCGGTCGCCAGCGCCACGTCGAGCTCCCGCTCGTTCGCCGCCTCGACGACCGGCTCGAGGCCGAGGCGCCGCGCCTCGCGCACGAGCGCCTGGAGCGTCCGCACCTCGAGGGCGCGCACGAGAAGCAGCACCATCGACGCGCCCACGCGCGAGGCGAGCTCGAGCTGCACCGGGTCGATCACGAACCCCTTGAAGAGCACGGGCACGGACACGGCCTCCGCGACGCGCCGCACCTGCAGGGGCGAGCCCCCGAAGCCCGGTCCGTCGGCGAGCACGCTCACGGCCGCGGCCCCGCCCTCCTCGTAGGCGCGCGCGACGCGGACCCCTTCGCCGGGCGCCCAGGGGCGGATGGCCCCCGCGCTCGGGCTCCGGAACTTCACCTCGGCGATGACCCGCGGCGGAGCCCCCTCGGGCCGGCGGAGCGCGACGATCGCCGCCGCCCCGCGCGCGACCGGCGCGGGCGGATCGCCGCGCCGCCGCCGCCGCCGCCGGACCTCCTCGGCCTTCCGCGCGAGGATCGCCCCGAGCACGTTCGCGCTCACGCCTGGCTCGCCTTCGCCCAGGCCTCGAGGGTCGCCGCGGCGCGCCCCTCGTCGAGCGCCTCCCCAGCGAGCCGCGCGCCCTCCGCGGGCGTCGCGGCCTTCCCGGCGACGCAGAGCGCCGCGCCGGCGTTCAGGAGCACCGCCGCCCGCTTCGGGCCGCCGCCTCCGCCGAGGATCTCCCGGGCGATCCGCGCGTTCTCCTCCGCGTCGCCCCCCGCCAGGCTCTCGAGGGGCACGGGCTCGACGCCGAAGTCCGCCGGCCGGAGCGTCCGCTCCTCCACGACCCCCGCGCGCAGCATCGCCACCCGCGTCTCGCCCGTCGGCGCCACCTCGTCGAGGCCGCCCTCGCCGTGCACGACCCAGGCGGCCTCCGCCCCGAGCGCGCCGAGCACCTCCGCGACCTGCCGGACGCGCGCCGGGTCGTACACGCCGACCAGCTGGTGCGTCGCCCCCGCCGGGTTGGCGAGGGGGCCGAGCAGGTTGAAGAAGGTGCGCACGCCGAGCTCCCGCCGCACCGGCGCCGCGTGGCGGAGGGCGCGGTGGTGCGCCGGCGCGAAGAGGAAGCCGATGCCGACCTCGCGGATGACCTCGCCCACCCGCTCGGGCGGCAGGTCGATGCGCACGCCGAGCTTCTCGAGCACGTCCGCGCTCCCGGCCTGGCTCGAGACCGCCCGGTTGCCGTGCTTGGCCACGGTCACGCCCGAGGCCGCGACGACGATCGCCGAGACGGTCGAGATGTTGAACGTGCCGAGGCCGTCACCGCCCGTCCCGCAGGTGTCGAGCACGGGCCCCTCGAGGCCGAGCTCCACGGCCGCGCTCTCGCTCCGGAGCACCCCCGCCGCCGCCGCGATCTCCGTCGCCGTCTCGCCGCGCATGCGCAGCGCCACCGCGAAGGCCGCGATCTGCGCGGGCGTCGCCTCCCCGCCGAGGATCGCGCGCACGGCCGCCTCCATCGCCTCCGCGTCGAGGCTCTCGTGGGCGAGCACCCGCTTCAGGGCCCCCTTCACCGCCGCGCTCACGCCGCCGCCTCCCCGCCGCCGACCACGCCGAGCCAGTTGCGGAGCAGCGCGTGGCCGTGGTCCGTCAGGAACGACTCGGGGTGGAACTGCACCCCCTCCACCGGCAAGCTCCGGTGCCTCAGCCCCATGATCTCCCCCTCGGCCGTCCAGGCCGTGATCTCGAGCTCCGCCGGGACGCTCTCCCGCGCGACGATCAGCGAGTGGTAGCGCGTGGCCGTGAAGGGGCTCGGGAGCCCCGCGAAGACGCCTGCGCCTTCGTGCTCGATGGGCGAGGTGCGCCCGTGCATGAGGCGCTCGGCCCGCACCACCTCGCCGCCCCAATGCGCGCCGATGCACTGATGCCCGAGGCAGACCCCGAGGATGGGCACCTCGCCCGCGAGCTCGCGCAGCACGTCGCGGCTCACGCCGGCGTCCTCGGGGCTCCCCGGGCCGGGGCTGATCAGCACGCCGGCCGGGCCGGGCCCCGCGGCGAGGCGCGACCGGATCCCCGCGACGTCGATGGCGTCGTTCCGGTGGACCTCCACCGGCGCGCCGAGCTCGCCGAGGTACTGGACGAGGTTGTAGGTGAAGGAGTCGTAGTTGTCGACGACGAGGATCATGGGCGCTCCGGGACCGCGCGGCGGCCTCCACGGGCTCGGCGCCCTCATGGGTACCACCCTCCCCCGAAAGCTCAATGGTGCGCTCGGGTCCGCCGGGCGGGCGTGCTATGTGCGGAGGCATGAAGGCTCCCCAGGTCGAGGAGCGGCGCTGCACCTCCGCCGACGGCACCGAGATCGCGTACCACGTCGTCGGCGAGGGGCCGCCCGTCCTGCTCTGCAACGGGCTCGGCGGCAGCTGGATGGCCTGGACCCACCAGATTCGCTACTTCGAGGACCGCTACCGCTTCATCAGCTGGGACTACCGCGGCCTCTACCGCTCCGGCCCGCCCTCGACGCCGGACGCGCTCCGCATCGTCGACCACACGATGGACGCGCTCGCCGTCCTCGAGGCGGAGGGCGTGGAGCGCGCCGCCTTCGTCGGCTGGTCCATGGGCGTGCAGGTCGCCCTCGAGCTCTTCGCGCGCCACCCCGAGCGCGTCGCCAACCTGGTGCTGGTCAACGGCGTCTCCGGCCAACCCTGGAGCACGGTCCTGAACCTCGGCGTGATGGGCGACGTCCTCCCGCCGGTCATCCGCGGCCTCGGCAGCTTCCCCCGGCTCGCCGAGGCGCTCACCCGGCGCGTCGTCGGCATGCCCGAGACCGTGCAGTGGGCCAAGCGCATGGGCCTCGCCGCGCGCACGCTCGACGAGGACATCTTCCAGCAGCTCGCCGGCTCCTTCGGCGAGCTCGACATGGGCGTGTACCTCCGCATCCTCGAGCTCCTCGGCGAGCACGACGCGACCCGCTTCCTGGACGACGTCGACGTGCCGACGCTGATCATCGCCGGCGACCGGGACCTCTTCACGCCGCGCGCGGCCGCCGAGCGCATGGCCCGGCGCATCGCAGGGGCCGAGCTCCTCGTGGTCCCGGGCGGCACCCACTACGTCGCCGTCGAGTACCCGGAGCTCGTGAACCTCCGCATCGAGAAGTTCTTCCGGGAGCGCGGCTGGGGCGAGGCGAGCCCGTGAGGGCGTTCGCACGGGGGTTCGCACGGGGTGCGGCGGCGCTCCTGCTCGCCCTCGCGCTCGCCTGCGGCGGAGACGACGACGCCGCGGAGGGGCCGCCGCCGGACCTGGTCGCGGACGTGGAGGCGCTCCAGCAGGCGATGACCGAGGACCTCGAGCTGCTCGCCATGGAGGAGGTCGAGGAGGCGCTCGCGCGCGACCTCCCGGTGCGGGCCGCCCAGCTCATCGGCGCGGGCGCGCTCCCGGCCGCCCGCGCCCACGCCGAGCGGCTCCGCGAGACGTCCGTCCAGACGGCCCGAGGCCGGCGCCTCCGCGACGAGGGCGCCCAGCTCCTCGACGCCCGCGCGGACGCCCTCGCCACCTATCAGACGGTCCTCGAGCGCGGCCTGGTCGAGGACCTCGCCTTGCTCGAGTCGATCCAGGAGCAGCGCCAGGCCGAGGAGGCCATCGGCGCCTACCTCGACCGCCTCGCCGCCATCCGGCCCCTCGCGGTCGAGGAGGACGAGGAGGAGGCGGCCCCCCGGCGCCGAGGCCGCTCGCGGGACACGCCCCGGAGCGGGGGAGGCGGGCCCCGCCCGGCGACGCGCTGAGCCGCCCCCGCGGGGAGCGACGGAAGAGCGCCGAGCGAGCCCCCCGCCCGTCCGGCGCCCGGGCGACGGCTCCACCGCTCTGGTGCGCGGGCGGTTACCCCGTCCCGCCCCTGGGGTACGCGGCCGGCGCGCGGCGCGCCCAGAGCCCCCTCGCCCACCGGCTTGACACCCCGACTCGCGCCCAAGTACCTTCGCCGCCACCTCGCCTCCGAGGGGGGGGCCCGCAGAACCATGGCCGCAGCGAAAAAACCCCGCAAGATCAAAGACTTGAAGGCCCGCCTCGGGCGCACCATCACCCCGGAGACCAAGGGTGATGGGGACGCCACCGTACCGCCCCCGGGCGGTGCCGCGGCCCCCGCCGAGGCGAAGCCCAAGGCCGCCGTCCCCCCACCCGGAGGCATCGTCCCCCCGCCCGCAGCCGCCAAGCCGGCCGCGCCCGGCGGGATCGTGGCGCCGCCCTTCGCGCAGAAGGAGGAGCCGAAGGCCGCGACCCCGTCGCAGGCCCCGGCCGACCCCTTCGCCGCCGCGCAGCCCGCGGCGGGTGGACCGCAGGAGGTCCGCCTCGTCTTCGACGACTCCGCCGTCGACGACGCGGAGGTCGGCCGGAAGAAGAAGGGCCGCACCATGCTGGTCCTCGGCATGGGCCTCTTCCTCGGCATGCTGCTCGGCTACGGCGGCGGCTCGGTCATGAACGACCGGAAGACCTACAACAACGCCGTCCGCGACGGGAAGGACCTCTACGAGGCCATCCGCGAGTCCTCGAACACCATCGAGGAGGCGCAGCGCCTGGTCGACCAGGCCGTCACGGCCGCCCGCGGCGGCCCCGGCAAGGCGCCGAGCGTGGACTACGAGGCCATGGAGGCGCTCCGGGGGCTCGAGAAGCCCTTCGAGGCGAACGTCTTCTCCCGGAAGAACTACTTCCTCTTCGAGCCTCAGACCGTCGACTCGATGTTCGAGTACTACAACAACATCAACCTCATCTTCTCGAAGATCGAGGGGCTGGTGGCGTCGACGAGCGGCGACGAGCGGCGTGAAGAGCTGAACGACGCGGCCGAGGCCGCCGGCGAGGCGAGCGCGCTGACGGGCTGCCTGGTGCAGATCGTCGAGAACCGCTTCACCTGTAGCCTGGGCTACGTGACGATCCCCGAGGACGGCGACGGATCCATCGAGCTCCGCCCGAGCCGACGCTCCCGGCGCTCGGCGAGCAAGCAGCTCTACACGGGCGGCGACCTCGCGGAGGCGGATGGCGAGCAGGTCATCCTCATCAACACCGAGCGCTCCATGGGCGTGCTGGGTGAGCAGGCGAGCCTCTTCGCCGAGTACGTCCGCGACGTCGGCCAGGTCAAGGCGCTCCTCGACAGCACGATGGAGATCCAAGGCCGGCTCGAGAACTCGCTCGGCGAGATCGCCGCGAAGGAAGAGGTCTTCGCCTTCTGAGGCGGAGCGCCCCGCCCGACCGACCCGGACGCCCCGCTCGAGCGGGGCGTTCGCAATTCGGGAGCACCATTCGGGGACCGCTCCCCGAGCCAGAGGGCTCCGGGACGCGGCGCGATCTGGTAGTCTCGTCCCGTGGCGCGCTTCCGCCTCCGCTACGGCACCACCGACCTCGAGGTGCCCCTCGGGGACTTCGTCATCGGGCGGAGCTCGAGCTGCAACCTCGCGCTCGACGACGGTCTCGTGTCCCGGCGCCACGCCCGCCTGCGGGTGACCGAGGGGGGCGCGACGGTCGAGGACCTCGGGAGCCGCAACGGCGTGCAGGTCAACGGCAAGCCCATCTCGGGCGCCCACGCCGTGAAGCACCTCGACCGGATCACCATCGGCAACCAGGAGCTCGTGCTCCTCGAGAAGAGCCAGCACTCGGCCGCGCAGACGTTGCAGATCGAGCGCTGTTGGTCCTGCGGAGGCCTGAACGAGCCGGGCGCGAAGAGCTGCGCGAGCTGCGGGGCGAAGCTCGGGGGCGACCACCCGACGATGGCCGGGGGCAAGCCCACGGCGCGCTTCGCGGCGCTCTCGGTCGCCGCCGGGGAGGACGAGGCCACGACCTCCTCGTCCTCCTTCACCCTGATCGCGCCCATCGCCGAGAAGGCGCTCGCGCTCCAGCGCTACGACGAGGCGGCCCGGCTCCTCGCGCCGAGCCTGAAGCGCCTGCTCGAGCTCGCGCGCCGCGGAAAGACCGTCCCCCCGGAGACCTTCGAGCGCGGCACGCACATGGGGCTGCGCCTCGCCGAGGGCCCGGACGCCAGCCGCTGGCTCACCTGGTCCATCGAGCTGCACGACGCGACCGGCACGCTCATGAGCGCCGAGACCATCGACCGGCTCCACGAGCTCGTGCGCAAGGCGCGCTACGCGGACCCCAAGCCGCTTCGCGCCTACCTCGCCGCGCTTCGAGACAAGAAGCTCAGCCCGGCCCAGCGCTTCACGATGCGGCGCCTCGAGTCGCTCGAGCGCGTGATCAGCGCGTAGCTGGTCGCGGCAGCGGAGCTCGGGCGACCGGGACGAGGCAGCCGTCGCGGACGGTCGGGGTCGCGGACGGCCGGGGTCGCGGACGGCTGCGCTATCGAGGGTTCTGGTCGCGGACGGTCCGGCTGCGCGGCGGCCTTCCAGGCGAGCGCGCTCACGCCAGAGCCAAAGCGGAGCCCCGGAGTCAGGCCGGCGGAGTCTCGGTGGGCGGCGCCTGGGAGATGCGCCGGAGTCGCCCCAGCCGGTCGGCGTCGGGCGGCGGCCGGAGCGAGGCCCGCTCCCGCTCCGCCCAGTGGCTGAACTCGTCGACGAAGGTCGCCGCCTCCGGGATCGCCTCGAAGTCGAGCTCCTCGAGCCGGGCGAGGAAGTCCGCGCTCGGGAATACGGCCTGGTCGCGGTGCACGTTCAGCGCCCAGTGCACCCAGGACGCACCACGCTGGAGCGCCGCCAGACGGAGCGCGAAGCCTGTGATCGTCGAGACCTGCTCGGGCGCCAGGCGCTCGCCGGCGGACATGCGCTCGTCGACCTCCTTGGCCGCGCGCCGCATCACCCGCTCGGCCTCGACCGCCCGCCCCGTGCTCAGGGCCCGCTCGATGACCTCGCCGAGGAGCTGGAAGGTCCAGTTCCGCCGCGGCTCGACCACCAGCCCGGAGATGGTGTCGTCGTCGCGCCGGGGCGCCCCGCAGTGCGGGCACTGTGGAGACTGCTCCGGGAAGGGCGTGCCGCAGGCCTGGCAGACGGTCATGAAGCCGGTCGTTCGCGCGTCCCGCTTTCGCCGGCGCGCGACGTAGAAGACGAGCTCCTGCGTCCCGAGGCGGATCCGATCTCCATCCTGCAGCGCGCGCTCGCCATCGACCCGCTCACCGTTCACGAGCACGCCGTTCCGGCTCCCGAGGTCGCGTACGACCGGCCCGTCGTCCGTCAGCACGATCTTCGCGTGCCGCCGCGAGACGAGCGGGTCCTCGATGGTGATGTGGCAGTCCGGGCTCCGGCCGAGGTCCACCTCGGGACCCCGCAGGTCGAACTCCTGAAGGAGGAATTTGAGCCGGTAGCGCGCCACGCAGGCTCAGTCTACCTCGGATTCCCCCCGAGCGGGGACACGAGGTGCCACTTGGGCCGCTGCGCCACGCGGGCCGCGCGGCGCGCTCCACGAACGCGAAACGGGCCACGGCGAAGCCCGCCGTGACCCGTCCGAGGCCAGCGCTCCGGCGCGCGCTTCACGCACGCCGAAGCTCCGGGAGCGCCGTCACTCGTCGTCGTCGGGCGCGTCCTGCCGGCGGCGGATGTTGCCCGTGATGCGGTCGACGATGTCCGGGTTCGCGTCCGAGTTCGCGGCCTCGTCCCCGTCACCCGTCACGGCGTCGACGAGCGCGTGACTCCGGCGACCGCGACGGCGCCGGTTCGTGCGCAGCTGGTCCAGACGAGAGAGCGTGCGCTTGTCCTCGAAGACCAGGCTGTAGAACCCGTAGAAGGTCGTGTTGTCCATGGCGCGGACGCGCGTCGTCTCGTCCTGCCACTCCATCCACTGCCGCTCGTCGGCGCCCTCGTCGGGCGCGCCCGTCGTCATGAGCCCTTCGCCGAAGCGACCCTGGAGCGCCTGCGTGAACTGCTCGAAGTCCGCCCCCTGGAAGACCGAAGCGTCGAAGGCGTGGAACCACTTCCAGAGGCGCCCCTGGATGAAGAAGTAGTAGTCGTCGCCGTTCTCGCCGCGCACGCGGAGCATCGCCTCGCGGTTGCCGTGCGTGAACTCGTCACGGAGGAAGCCCGAGTCGTAGCCGGTGGTCTGGCCGTTGAACTCGATGAAGCTCTCGCGCATGCGCCGGAGGATCTGGTCGCGCTGGTGGCGGAGCCGGTCCTCGGTCATGGCGTCACGCGCCTTGTTGATCCGCGGCTGGAACTCCGAGCGGATCTTCCGGCGGTGGTGCTCCATGAGCTTGTCCGGGCTCCAGCCCCACTCGATGCCCTGCAGCGCCGGACCGATCGCGTCGGACATGGGCGCGCGCTGGGGCTGCTGGGCCTGCCGTCGCCCTCGCCGACCGCGCCGCTGCGCGTCCGCATCCGCCGCCAAGCTGGCGACGACCCCGACGGCCAGCGCCGACGTCATCACCCCGGCGAGCACTCGCGAAAGCCGACTCCTCATGACTCCTCCAGACCGTTCTCCGCGGGGGCCCCGCGGTTGTGCCCGAGCCACCCCGGGCCACTCATCGGGCTACCTTCATCGAGCAACCAACCATCCAGCAACCCAGCATCCAGCATCCAATCCAGTGTGCCGCACCCCATGGGACGCTGCAGCGCGCGAGATCCTTGGCGTTTCGGCCCTGAATCGAGCGGCCGCGAAGATAGCACCCGCCTCACCACGCTCACAACGCCGCCGTCGAGGGCGACCCGTGCAGCCTTCGACGGGCGCAGGGAGCGAAAGATTCAGCGCCAAAGACTCCGCGCAGACGAGCGCGCGGGGGCATCGGCGCAGAGGAGGGCGGCGGCCGTGCCGGCGACCCGGCTCAGTGGGCCGCCGGAGGCGCGACCGGATCCTCGCCGCCCGAGTCCGGCGCCGGCCCCACCATGTCGAGGTAGAGGAGCGTGCCCCCCGCCACCGCGGCCGGCATGAAGAGCAGGTTCACGAAGGGAATGAAGAGGAAGAGCCAGACGCCCGTGCCGAAGCCGAAGAGCGTCATGAAGTTCGCCCGCGCGTGCGCGAAGCGCTCACCCACCTTCCAGCCGCGCCGCTCGGCCGGCCAGTCGATGTAGTCGAGGCCCCAGTACCAGGCCGTGAAGACGAAGGCGAAGATGCTGTAGAGCACCGAGCCGAAGCCGGGCACGGCGCACTGCAAGATCATCAGCGGCACCATCACCGCCAGGTAGAGCACCAGCTTCAGCAGCTCGAGCACGATGGTCCGGCCGATGTCTCGGGCGAAGACGCGCAGGCCCCCGGGGCTCTCCGCGCGCCCGGTCGCGAGCCGCTCCACGGCCTCGCTCAGCGCCCCGTTGAAGGGCGCCGCGATCACGCTCGTCAGGAAGAGGAGCACGATGATCGAGGCCACCCACATGAAGAGGGAGAGGAGCACCTCGACGAAGGAGTGGAAGAAGCGCGCCACGCCGTCGAAGAAGCCGTCCCCCTCGGGCTCGGCCCACCACTCGGAGATGATCTCGTCGGCGAAGCTCCAGCTCGCCCAGCTGCCGAGGCAGAACACCAGCAGCGTGATGAGGATCGGGAAGATCCAGATCTTCACGAGGCCCGGGTGCTTGGCGAAGACGAAGCTCACCCCCTTGAAGGGATAGGTGAGCCCGTTCCAGTAGCCGACCGGGGCGCGGGTCACGGCGCCGGCGGCGCGCTTGAGGGTGCTCGACATGTCTCGAGGGTCCTACGGGCGAGGCGCCCGTTTCCTTTCGTCCGTGCGGGGCGGGCCCGGCGAGTGTTCTCGCATCGACCGCCGCATCGCAAGGCGCGGGGGTCGACGTGGGGCGGGCCCCATGCTCAGCCGCCATGCTCAGCCGCCATGCTCAGCCGCCGCGTCAGCCACCGCTCAGGGCGCCGCCGAGGAAGGGCAAGAGCGAGCGCAGGTCCTGGTCGTTGAACCGGATCTGGAGACCCATGAAGAAGTCCGCGCTGTCGTTCAGCGCGTCGTCCACGCCGGCGACCACCCAGAGGCGGTTCACGATCTCGAAGGCGAGCCGCGCGCGGAGCCGCGGGAAGGTCTGCACGCCGATGGCGAAGATGTCCGTGTTCAGCTCGAGCCGGTCGTCGAAGACGTGCAGGTCGAGGCCGAGGCCGCCCGTCGACTCCATGATGCCGAAGCGGAAGGTCGCGAAGGAGATCCGCTTGGCGAGCTGGATCGTGAAGCGGAGCGCGTCCGAGCGCGTGACGCGCGTCTCCTGGTACTCGCGGGGCTCGTCGGGGAGCGGCGGGCTCCGGCGCACGGTGGTCTGCGTCGTGCTGATGGAGCCGCGCGGATCGTCGACGAGCTGGATGAGGAAGTAGCGGCCCTCGCGCGGGGCGAGGCGCAGCGAGAAGTACGTCTTGAAGGTGTTCGCGAGGAAATTGTACTCGCTCCGGAGCTCGACGATGGTCTGCAGCCGGGCGAGCCCACCGACGAGGTTGTTCACCCCCTCGATGGCCCCCTCGGCCTCCTCGATCAGCGTGTCGTCGCTGGTCAGCCGCCCGATGGTCCCCTCCCCGCGCGCCGTCCGATCGGTCACGACGCGCGCGTCCGCGAGCACCCCCTCGAGCTGCTCGGAGGCCCGCCGGATCGACGCCACCGTGTCGTCGACCTCCCCCACGGTGCGGTCGATGTCGGGCCGCCGCTCGTGGATGACGCCCCGCAGGTCGGACGTGATCTGCTCGATGTTCTCGAGCGCGGCCACGAGGCGCGGGCCGCCCTGGTCCGTCGTCGTCTCGATGTTCTCGAGGGTGCGCCCGACGACCTGCTCGTTCGCCTGGATCGTGCGGTTCACCCCCTCGAGGGCCTCGCTGAGATTCAGCAGCGCGGCCTCCATGCGGTCGCCGGCCTCGTCCGTGCCGAAGCTCCGCTCGAGCTGGGCCGTGACCGCGCTCACGTTCTCGGCGATCTCGTTGACCGTGTGGAGCACGTCGTCCGTGCCCACGGACTCGGAGGCCACCCGGAGCCGATCGCCGTCCTCCATGAGCGGCTCGCGGGTCGAGCCGGGGTTGATGGCGAGGATCTGCTCGCCGAGGAGCGAGACGGCGCGCATGGCCACCGTCGCGTCCTCGTGCAGCTCGACGTCGGCGTTGATCACGATGTCGACGCGGGCCTTGGCCCCCTCGAGGCCGATACGATCGATGTATCCGACCGGGATGCCGGCGATCACGACGCGGGACTTCTCGATGAGCCCCTGGGCGTCGTCGAAGAGCGCGTAGACGCGGTAGCCCTCCCCGGCCTGCGACTGCTCGTCCACGTAGCGGAAGATGGCGATCAGCGCGCCGACGCCGAGGAGCACCATCAGCCCGACCCGGGCTGCCTTCCACGTCTCCCGCATCGGCCGCACTATAGACGCAAGGGCGCGGCGAACGCATCCGCCGACGACACGCCTGGTGGAGCCCCGCCCGGAAAGCCCGGGCGCGCCCCGCGGACGCGTTGACCCTCGCCACCGGCCTTTGGCAATCTCCCCGCTGTGAGGCGCGTTCTCATGGCTTTCGGCCTCGCGGTGACGGTGCTCGGAGCGAGCTCGCTCGCCGCGTGCGGCACCGAGCCTCTCGGGGACAACCCCGTTCCCCCGGACCCCTCGATCGACGAGGACTTCTTCTTCTGTCGCATCCAGCCGGAGATCATCGCCACGCACAACTGCGCCTCCGGCGGCGCCGGCGAGGGGGGCAGCTGCCACACGGCCCGCTCGGCGCTCCGGCTCGACCCGGCCGGGGAGTCCGACCCGCCCCCGGCCTGCGACGAGGAGGGCGTCCTGCTCGAGGCGCCGCCCGAGTCCTACGAGAACAACCTGGAGAGCGTGCGCTTCACCATCCGGGCCGAGCCCCTGAGCAGCCCCTTCTACCAGCGCCCGGTGGGCATCGCCTCGCACCCGCGGGTGATCTTCGAGCCCTCCTCGACGGAGGCCGACCTCATCGTCGAGTGGCTCACCCGGGGTGCACCGTGATGGGGTGCACCGTGACGGGGAGCACCGTGATGGGGAGCACCGTGATGGGGAGCACCGTGACGGGGCGCCTCGTTCCGCCGCTGGCCCTCGCGCTCACTCTCCTCGGCCTCGGCGCTCCGGCGCCCGCCGCCGCCGACGACGAGGTCGAGGTCTACGCCCGCGTGGTGGTCGACTCGACGCCCCTCCGCAGCGGGCCCGGCAGCCACTACCGGCGCGTCGGCGTGGCCCTGCGGGGCGACACCTTCGAGGTCCGACGCCGCTCCACCTCCGGCTACTGGTTCCAGATCGAGCGCCCGGACGGCACGCTCGCCTGGGTCCTCGGCGACGCGGTCTACAACCACGAGGTCGGCGAGGTCGACGTCGGCGGCTCGAGCATCTTCGCGCCCCCGCCGTTGATGGACTCCATCGTCGAGATCGCCGCCGACTTCGGCGCGCTCGGGGGCGGCGGCTTCATGGCCGTGCGGCCGACCTTCCTGCTCGCGCCCCAGCTCGGCCTCGAGATCACCGGCGCGGCCTCGGTCTCGCGGGCGGGCCGGCTCTACCTCGCGGGCGTGGGCGGCGTGGTGAACGTCTTCCCGCGCTCGCCCGTGGTCCCCTTCATCGTGGTCGGCGGCGGCGCCGCCATCAGCGACGCGAACGCCGACACCTTCCTGCTCGAGTCCGGCGCGACGGGCATGGTCTACGGCGGCGGCGGGCTGCGCTTCGGCTTCAAGCAGCGCATCACGCTGCGCATCGAGGCCCGCGCCTACGCCTTCTTCGAGCCCGGGCGCTACAGCGCCCAGGAGGAATTCAGTGGTGGTCTCTCGGTCTTCTTCTGACGCCGGTGACCGGGCGCGGCCGACGGGGCTCGGGCATGCGCTCCGGGGCCTGCTCGTCCTGGCGCTCCTCGGGGCCTCGGCCTGCGTGACCGTGCGCCCGGACGAGAAGGAGTTCCTCGCGCAGCCCGCGATGACCTTCGGCAGCGAGGCCGAGGTGGGCGCGCAGGAGGACCACGTGCTGACCAACCGCGAGGGCTCGGCCGGCGCGGGCGGCTTCAGCGGGGGCGGCTGCGGGTGCAACTGAGCGGGCCCGAGCGGAGAGAGCGGCGGAGCACGGTCGTGCGCGGCTGGGGCGGCGCCTGCGTCGCGCTCGCCCTCCTCGCCGTCGCCGGGCCGGCCCGGGCCCAGGTCGACGTCTCGACGACGACCACCTACTACCGCGAGTCCGGCGGGGGCCTGAAGCACCAGGCCGTCACCCCGAACCTGCGCATCCGGGGCACGGTCCAGGACGTCGTGACGGTCTCCGCGGGCTGGGAGGCGGACATCGTGAGCGGGGCGAGCGTGGCCGTCGTGGACGCGCCCTCGGGCGAGGTCGACGCGATCACCAGCGCCACGCAGTGGGACGACATGCGCAACACGGTGACCGGCGGGGTCGGCGTGCGCAGCGACTTCGCGAGCCTCTCGGCGAGCTACACCTACGGCACGGAGAGCGACTACCGGAGCCACGCCTTCACGCTCACGGGCCGGGCCGAGCTCTTCGAGCGGAACACCACCGTCGAGCTGAGCTACGGGCGGGGCTTCGACCAGGTCTGCAACCTGCTCCAGCCGCGCGCCCAGGAGGCCGTCGATCGGCAGCGCATGCCCGGCTCGGACGGCTGCTTCGGCGGCGAGGATCGGGAGACCCTCGATCTCGACATCCACACGCTGCAGGCCGGCTGGACGCAGGCCTGGGCGCCGATCTTCGCGACGCAGCTGACGGTCACGGGCCAGGTGCTGAACGGCTACCAGGGCAACCCCTACCGCTCGGTCTGGCTCGGGCGCGCCGCCGCGCAGGAGCACCACCCGGAGAACCGGGTGCGCTACGCGGCGGGGCTCGGCATGCGCCTCTGGCTCCAGCCGCTCCGGGGGGCGCTCCAGCTCTTCGGGCGCGTCTACCGGGACACCTGGGACATCCTCAGCGCCACGGCGGAGCTCGCCTGGGAGCAGCGCCTCGCCGAGGGGCTGACGGTGCGCGTGCGGGGCCGCTACTACAACCAGACCGGGGCCCACTTCTTCAGCGACGACTACGCCCGTGAGCCACGCGGGCAGTACTTCACGGGCGACCGCGAGCTCTCGCCCATGTCGAGCTGGCTCGTCGGGGGGCACATCGCCTACGACATCCCGCCGGACGACGAGGGCGAGGTCGGCATCTTCACGGCGTTCCGGCTCGTCGCGAAGTTCGACTGGCTGAAGTACGACTTCCGCGACTTCCGCTACGGGCGCGTGGCCGTGCCGAACGACTGGGGCCTGGCGGCGACCCTCTCCCTCCAGGCGCAGTTCTGACGGCCGCTCCCGCACGGCCGCTCCCGCACGGCCGCCCCCGCTCGGCCGCTCCCGCACGGCCGCTCCCGCACGGCCGCTCCCGCACGGCCGCTCCCGCACGGCCGCTCCCGCACGGCTGCTCCCGCACAGCCGCTCCCGCACACACACCGCACGGCCGCTCCCGCACGGCCCGCACGGCCCGGCTCGCACGAGCGTCCCGATCGCAGGCGGCTCTCGAGCCTCCGACCGGGAGCGCGCGCCATGCCCTCGTCGGGAGGGCGCGACGCCTCCGCTCCAGGCCCGAGCCAGCCGTGACGCAGACGTGACTCACGCGCGCCGGAGGCTGGTTTCCGGGGGCGCACCCTGCTAAGCCCGGCGCCATGCCGGCGGGGGCCATCGACCTGGGGAGCGCGGCGACGCTCGGGGCGCTCCAGGGCCTGACGGAGTTCCTCCCCGTCAGCAGCAGCGGACACATCGCCATCGGGGCCATGCTCTTCGGCCTCGAGGACGCCCCGCTCACGCTGAGCATCGTGCTCCACGCGGGGACGCTCCTCGCGACGCTGATCCTCTTCGCCGGCGACATCCGGACGCTGACCGTGGACACGCTGCGCGGGCTGAAAGCGCCGCGCGAGTTCACCGCCACCGACTCGGGCAAGACCGTCCTCGGCGTCGTGATCGCCACCCTCCCGACGGTCGTCATCGGCCTCGGGCTCCGCGACTCGGTCGAGAGCTGGTCCCACGAGCCAGCCATCGTCGGCGCCTGCCTCCTCGTCTCCGCCGTCACCGTCTGGTCCACGCGCCGAGGCGGCGGCCGGGCGACGACGCTCAGCTGGGGCCAGGCCTTCCTCGTCGGCCTCGCCCAGGGCCTGGCGGTCCTCCCCGGCGTCTCCCGCAGCGGCTCCACCATCGCCGCCGCCATGCTCCTCGGCATGCGCGCCCCGGACGCCTTCAAGTTCTCCTTCCTCCTCTCGCTCCCCGCCGTGACCGGCGCCGTCGTCCTCGAGCTCGGCCGGGAGGGCGCCCTCGCCCACGTCCCGCCGGCCGTCTGGGCGGGCGGCGGCATCGCGCTCGTCGTGGGCGTGGTCTCCCTCGTGCTCCTCAAGCGCCTCGTCATCGGCGGGCGCTTCTACGCCTTCGCCTTCTATCTGGTGCCCGTGGGGCTGGCGATGATCGGCTGGGGCCTCTTCGGCTGACCCTCCTCGGGGAGGCTTGACGCCAGGAACCCAGCGAAGACCCTACGGGCGAAACGAGACGAAACATGGCCAACTCATACGCCGTCATCATGGCCGGAGGCTCCGGCACGCGGTTCTGGCCCGCCTCCCGGCGCGCTCGCCCCAAGCAGCTCCTGCCGCTCGCGCCGGGCGACGATCGCTCGCTGCTCCGCGCCACCGTGGAGCGCATCCGGCCGCTGGTGCCGGTCGAGCGGATCTACGTCGTCACCTCGGCGGCCCTCGCCGAGGCGACGGCGGCCGAGCTCTCCGAGCTCCCGCGGGAGAACGTGCTCGCCGAGCCCGTCGGCCGGAACACGGCGCCCTGCGTCGGCTGGGCCGCGGCGACCGTCCGCCGCCGGGATCCGGAGGGCGTGATGATGGTGCTCCCGGCCGACCACCACATCGGCGACCCGGAGGGCTACCGGGCCGTGCTCGAGAAGGGCCTCGAGGCGGCCGGCGAGGGCGCGCTCGTCACCGTGGGCATCGAGCCCACGCGCCCCGAGACCGGCTACGGCTACCTCGAGGTCGGCGAGGCGCTCGAGAGCGGCGTGCACCGGGCGCGGCGCTTCGTGGAGAAGCCGAACCGGCAGCGCGCCGAGCAGTTCCTCGCCGCCGGCGACTTCCTCTGGAACAGCGGCATGTTCTTCTTCCGCGCCGACAGCATCCTCGGCGCCATCGACGCGCACCTGCCGGGCCTCGCCGCGGCGCTCGGGGAGTTCGACGAGGCCGCCGCCCGGGGCGAGGAGGCCACGCTCGTCGCGAGCCGCTACGCCGAGCTGCCGGCGGTGTCGATCGACCACGGGGTCATGGAGAAGGCCGACGAGGTGCTCGTCGTGCCCGGGAGCTTCGGCTGGTCCGACCTCGGCAGCTGGACGACGGCCTGGGAGCTCGCCGACAAGGACGAGGACGACAACGCGCTGCTCGCCGAGGCGGTGGCGGTCGACGCCAGCGGCTGCTACGTGAGCGCGCCGGAGGGCAAGCTCGTGGCCCTGGTCGGCGTGCAGGACCTGGTGGTCGTGGACACGCCGGACGCCCTCCTGGTGGTGCCCCGCGAGCGGGCCCAGGAGGTGCGCGCGGTCGTCGCGCGGCTGAAGGCCGAGGGCGACGAGCGAGCCTGAGCCCCCCACCCGGCGGCCCTTTCCGAGAGAGCACCATGAACCCGCACGTCTTCCGCGAGTACGACATCCGAGGCGTCGCCGAGCGCGACCTCACCGACGAGTTCACCCGCGCCCTCGGGCGTGCCCTCGGCACCTTCCAGATGCGCGCCGGCCACCGCCAGCTCGCCGTCGGGCGCGACTGCCGGACCAGCTCCGACCGGCTCCACGAGGAGCTCGTCCGCGGGCTCCTCGAGGCGGGCGTGCACGTCGTCGACGTGGGCGTGGTGCCGACGCCGCTGATGTACT
>MDTG01293241.1_pt1 | contig 18121 bp, 6 predicted proteins | sample 811421 | NCBI WGS metagenome assembly MDTG01 (sample SAMN05326645, study PRJNA326480) | marine metagenome | isolation source: seawater | place: Pacific Ocean: South East | collected 2011 | reverse complement strand
CGGGTGCTAAATCAAACATGTTCTGTAGCAATATATACCACTCTTTGTTTTTTTTGATGAAAGTAAATTTGTCCTTTTGAGCTTTACCGCTTTTATAAATGTTACTATCTATCTCCCATATCCTTTTTTTCCTTTGGGCGTGATATATTCTGTAGTGTGCGATTAGCCGTTCTTTTCTATCGAATTTCCCATAATTGTTAATTATTTCCAAAATTGACATTTTTTCATGGTGTTTTTTTAAGATGGATCTTTCATATAGATTCAATTTAATCTTATCATTATTGATGTCAACTTCTCTAGATATCAATTTTATCCTTTGGTCTCCGATACCCATTTTCTTCAACGTGTCTTCTAATTTGAGCTGTAGTATCGCTTTATTTTCGAACAATAGAGGAACGTTGTAAAAATCAAACATATGATCATCTGATATTGAAGATTCATTCGTAAAGAATTTATTCAAATTCGTTTTGAAATATTTCCTTCTTTTTTGCTTCAAAGAATATGACTCAAGCATTGCCTTCTGCATCTCTACATCACCATAATCAATGGACGAAAGCGCATTTATTGCCTCGGTTTTATTTTGAATCTCCAGTTGTCTTAAACGTTCTGCTATTTTCTCTTTCATTTCCTTGTCTATTTTATCAGAGGGTATTAATGTTCTATAATGTATTCCACCTCGTAAATTATTTCTACCGATTCGGTCGGCATCGCTACTATCTACATAATCTGTATTTTTATTAAATGGGTGATCCTTATCCCAAAATCCATACCATCTATTATCGATATAATCCGTTTGATGTCGCCTGTTACCAACCCCATCCCCCCCTTTACTACCATCGTTGACTCCATGGTCCTCGCTAGTACGATAGTAATCTTCATTTTTCCCCTCCTCTCCCCCCAATCGCATAGCTGGTGTTATTGGTAGATTCGCAGCTTTATCAATCCCTTCCCCCTTCCTTCCTTCGTGGTAAAGATATATTTTTTTATCTGACATTTTTTTTTCAACATCTCCCGTTATCGACCACGATTCAGTAGGTTGGGCGCAAACGAATATGGCAATTTTGTATTCTGTTCCTATAAGATTTATCTCAGCATGGTCGGGCCAACGACCATTCTCAACGATGTCCTTTTGTTCATTTTCAGAAAAATATTCGACACGCTCCTTTTGGTTGTCCAAAATGTACTTTATCTTTGTATCTTTAGCTAGTAACTCATTATATTCCTGCATCCTAGAGCCAGTTCCTAAAAGAGTTTGAGCATAACTTAGCAGAGATTCTGGTGTCATATCAATTAACTCATTTTCACTTTTTTGTTTTTCCATAATTTCATTCCTTCTATTTTCAATCAAACGACCTAATTCTCGACGAAACTCCATTGGGTTCTTGAACTGATCAAACTCTTCCCTCCCTGATAACCACAAGGCATAAAACAAGCAATCCCCCTGACCTTCATTGTTGATTTCGCTAAATTGTAAATTTTGAATTTGTAAATGATCGGCGTTTGTATAATTGTATATTTCCTTTCTATCTGTTGGGTCGTTAAATTCTGTTATATATTTTAATTTTTCTGGACCTATTTTATATTGTGGATATTTTTCATGATATTCACGTGGAATATCCGGCAATTGATCCGCGCGCAATCGAATTTTGGGCAATTGATCGTTTAATTTTTTAGCTTGTTGTTTGTTTTTTCTTATTTGCTTTATCAAAACCTCTTTTATAACTTCTAATTCATCAGCCGAATAACCCTTTTGTTTCCATTTTCCAGCGGTATTTTTGTGCCACGGATATTTTGTAAAATTTTCTACAACCTTTACATCATCATCATCACTGCCGTCGGTGGCCTTGTCATCTTGTGGTGGCAGCGGCGGGGGTAAAAGGCTGACGTAATTGTTTGGGTCACTTCCCAAGCTCGCCTCAATCATCTCAGCGGTAGGAGCGGTAGGATTGTTGCTTTCTGGAGTCTTTTCTGGACTTTCAGCTTCTTCTTCACCCGCGTCATTGCGCCGGCCGGGCACGTAGCCGTAGGAGTCCATGGCAAGCTGCTCCTCGAGCGAGAGGAACTCGGGGTCAGACTCTGCTGACCCTTCTACCGTTTGATCATTCGTTTCAGTTTCATCGACTACTTCTTTACTTCCTTTCAATTTTGTAATCATATTGGTTATTATATTGTTTAATTCTCTAGACATTCTTTCTTCTGTGGTAAACTCTCTATATATTTTTGACAAGGACATTATTTCATTTTTGTTTGCAATTTCTGGTGATGGACTCTTATATATTTTGATATGCTTTGTGTATAAAGCAAAATTTTGATTATTTATATCATTGAATAATCTGTATATAACGATAGCCTCACCAATATAAAATCTATCAATTTTAAAAAGAATTCTGAATATAGGCTCGTGTATCAATGCCATCTCTATGTCGTCGCCAAAAAGAATTAAGAAGTTGTTATTGCCAACGAGGAGATGTACAATTTGCTCTATGTACCTCTCAGCATTTAATTCCATATCGTTCAATTGACTCCTCATGGCATTTGCGTTGTATTCGAAGACACTAGCCGTGTTCAGCGCCACTCTTGACGAGCAATAGTCGATTGCTTGGTTCTCTACGAATGATGTCTGCAATCTAAACATTTCGCCATCTGAATGCATAATATATGGAATATATTCTGGCAAAGTAGAAAGTGTTACGAACTGGTCTTCAAGTGAATCGCCAGTGGGGTATCTGCTAAGATATTCGAAAATTTTGTTCTTGTATATTAAAAACACCAAATATTCCACTTTTATTTTATCCCTTGTGTGCGGATCAATATAATTAAATAATTGCATTGGGTCTTTTTTTTCCTTTACCGCCCCAAGAACTGTTTTGAAATTTCTTTTAAATTTTGTGAGGATGTCTTCATACAAGCAAGAAAAATTATACACTACGTGTTCCAATTTAGCAATGATTTGCAGTAAATTTCGCTCCCACGATGTCTTCTTGTTCTTGTAATAACTTAATTTATCTTGCGTTCTATTATCTACTGATATAAATATATCCTTCAGCTGACTAAACAAATCGTTTCGATCGATAGGCTCGTTCCTTGTTTTGTTTTTTTCCTGTGGTGTTTCTCGTTTACTTACTTCCTCTTTATTTTCTCGTTTATTTGCTTCCTCGTAAATTTCTAGCTCTTTGATTTCAGCTTGAGATAAGCCTTTGGACAATATTAATTTTTGATCAAATTGTTTTCTTATACTGTTTTCTGGTATATTATTTGCCTCAATGTATTTGATATATTCATTATCCTTACTAATCGAATCTTGAACGACTTTATTGACGAAATAAGATACCGACTGTTCTATCTTGAATGAAAATATCTTGTCTATAAGATTTTCCGGGCCGTGTATAAAACTATAAACAAAAGGAACAAGGCGATCGTTGTACGACTCTAAGAAATTTGAGAGTATCTTGACTATGTCTTCATAATTTTTTACTCTAATTTCTTTAGGATATTTTTTAGTGCTAAATTTTCTTTTTTTGTGGTCAAAGATTGTAACATCGAGATCTGTTTTGGGGTTCATGTCAACCTCTTTTATAAGAATTCTTTTAATTTCCAACCGATATAGATCAATTGGTAATGATTTTAATGACTTTTGGTCGTCGTATTCAAATAAAAAAATATATATATTTTTATCCTTTGATTTTTCCTGTGCTAAAACAAAGGTAATATTTTGTTCGCTTTTATCCGTAGCAAACAAATCGTCTACTTTGTAAAAAATTGTATCTGCATCAGTGTTTCTGAAATTAAGTATGTTCTTTTTTTCGAATTTAACGAACAAATATTCTTCGTCGAACCTTTGAAGATAGGCATTTTTCGATGACACTGCCTGACTGTCTGACTGGCCGGGTGTATAAATATTATACGTAAAGTGAAAAGCGTTCAAAATATTTTCATGATTGCTATAAGAACCTTCAAAATTATGCGTATCGTTTATGATGTTTCTATACAGAGAATTGTAGTAAGACGATTCCAATCTTCTGCAAAAGTTTGAGAATTTTGTTTCACCGTAAAGTTTAAAATCTAATTTTAGAAACAAGAGCCTCAAATTATACTTTGCAAATCGTTTTTGCCAAGGTTCATCGTCAGGAGTGGTCAAGTTAATAAAACGCTTCCGCTGCTCGATCTTTACATATTTTTGCTTTAAAATGTACCGCAACTTTTTGACGACATTTATTCTTTCCTCCATACTTGGTGCGGATGTTTGTAAGTCATTACTACTGTCATACTTAATCCCTTTATCCGGCTTATTTTCACTATTTAATTTATCAATTATGTCCTTAAACTCATTCTTTTGCTTTTCATCATAATCATCATCTTCTATTATCTCGCTTATATCTCCCGTGCGATTTTTTAGCGTGTCTGGAGGAATTTCCACCACGCTTTCTTCTCTTTCGATTGTTTGCTCGATACCGTCTTGTTTTTCTGGTGATTTTTTTTCGTCTTGATCGTCTTCTTCTAATCTAAATTTATTTGGGATAGAACCGTCATGCACAGGTGGATCTTTAAATCTGTATGATGCGGGTATGCTAAATTTAATTTCATCATCGTCGATAATTAATTTTGTTAATTGAATACCTGCCTGATTCAAAGTAATAAACGGCCCTTTATCCAAACTTACCTTGGTGTCATTCAAAATGTGATGTATTTTTTGGGGATGTCTGTTTTTATCATATATTTTTCTCGCTATATCCCTTTTGAACCCTATATAACTTTTATTAACGGCTTCAACATAAACTGGATCACCACCATCGGGCTTCAATTCGATAGTACTCTGAGGGTTTTTATTTATATTAAAAATGATTGTTTCCTTGTAGGGGTGTAAATTCATTATTTTTTATATACAAGAAAAAAATAATTCACACACTCGAGATCAATCGGCTTGGCTTAGCGTGGAGTTTGGTAATTCGCCGCCATGTCCTTGACGACCCGAAAGCTATACCACCTACTCCGCAACGAGCTTTTCCAGGAGAATAGATCGTTTTCAATAAGATGGTATCTCAACGAACAATTTGAGCCAGAATATCTGACTCTTTACGAGGACTATTCTCATAAGCATGACTTTTTTATGTTCCAATGTTTGATGAAGAAAGCAAACGGATCATTGATAAAAATTTTGGACATGGTGCATTTAACCGAAGGCATTTGTAAATTGGAAATAGCATATTGCCGCTTTCGGCTTTTGAGCGAAAGCTGTCTTCGTAACATCCCAATGCTTTTTCGCACAGAGGCTTTATGTGAAATAGCTGTACGAAAATCATGGGGGTCCATTCGGGATGTTCCTGACTTGTTGCGCACAGAGAAACTTTGCTTGACCGTCGTCCAAAATTGTGACAGGAACGATTGTTGGCAGTTGATACCCCCTGCCTTGCAATTAAATAAAGCAATCTTGGCGGCGTTTTACGTGAAAAAACCATTGAAATTATTACCACCTTTTCTTTGGACGAATGAAGATTTTTTGATAGAGATGTGCAAGCAGGGACACCCCAAACACTTATGCCTTCAGAGATACTATCTTATCGATGATAGCAAAATCGTTCTAACGTCAGCTGACTCGGTTAGGAAAATACTCGCGTCACAAGAAATTTCGTTTTCAACTAAACAGACAATCCTTGATGAAATGCGTCAAAATCCTAGACTTATATTGGACCAAGAATTCTTGTATGACGTACGTAGCTTCTACGAGCATCCTTTGCTGTTTTATTACGCCAAAGCAGAAACTCTTCAGGAAGTCCTATCTCTCGCTATTTCTTCAAAAGCAAATATAAATACAATAAGCGAATATCTACACATGTTCAACGACCGAGATTTGGCTAAAAAACTCAATCCAGACGTCATATATAATGCCATAACATGGTTCGCAGAGGAGTCCCGAGAATTTTCCGACGATAAACAAGCGTTATTAAGCGCTTGCATTCAAGAGACGATGCTTTCTATTAGCCCGCATTGTTTTGATAGCAGACTACAAATTCATATGATCAATTCATTTAAATCTCATAGAAATCGATTGGTAATCCTTTGTGAACTAGCGATGGGGAAGGTCAGGTTTCCTATGCAAGAAACACCATACTACGCGAGGCTACACACTAGGACACTTGTCGAACAAAAAGACCTCGTGGAGTTTCGCCTGGACCTAAGGACATGGTTTGAACAAAAGTACAATAAGCTAGTCCTAAATAAATTTTCACTTTGTTTTCCACGCATGCGCTGTCACCAGCTGCCAAGTTCTATGTTAGATCAAATATGTTCACAATTGCAGTACAATGTTCCGAAATGTGAGAGTAGTAGATTTGTCTGCAATGAATATGGTATTTTCGAAACAATCCCATTTTTCTGACACTTTTCACTCTAACTCAATCTCGACACGCTCGCAATTTGGCGTAACGTCGGGTGCGATGTTGTTGAAATATGTATGCAGTTGTTCATCTAGAAAAAACCTTTTCTCGTCGTCGCATAGCTTTAAAAAATATACATCTAAGGGCGACTCTTCGTAGAAATCTATCATAAACTCTTCAATATCGCTAGGTAAAGATTTGAAATCAAGAAAAAATTTTAGTCCGTCGCAAAGAGGGCACCCCTCATCACCTTCGCCAGCGCAACAGACACACTCATCTATAATCATTTTACATTTAAAAGATTTTTTTTTTCTATTTATGTTATAAAAGATGCCGACAACGACGAGTGATAACCTCTACCACATATATCTTTTACTGAATAAAATTGAACAAGACACCGCAAAGATGTCTAAGCACGTGGACAGGGTGGAGAAACACATATCGTGGGTGGAAAAAATAACTGCTGTGTTTCTTCCTTCTTTCAGAAATCATTTGAAAACTAATACATCTGAGGATTTCCCTTTGGACAAGATAGTATAGTTGTGGTAAAGGCATGATCCTCGACTCAAGCAATGGATACATTCTGGATTGTAACATGGTTGGCGCTATGCTACTATTCTGGTTATTGTGTAACTCTTTCTACATTCTTATCTCCGAGGCTGGCTTGACCTTCGCTATATGATCGTGTTCTTTCTGCTCAAGGTGGCAAACGCTGACATGTTCTCACAATTGCAGGAGGACTACATCGGGACTATTGTCAAACAAAGCCAGGCAGTGGAAAGAGCTCTCGACAACTGTAGTCTTTCTTCTGAAGAAGACTGTCGGTTAGACTCGAAAACCCTGGTAAGATCAAAGTCATGCCCGCCTGGTGCGTGCAACGCTCTTTTGGCCGATTATGGGTTAGACTTGTTTAAAAAACGCAAAAAAGGGCTTTATAAATATCATTACGTCACTAGCGTAAGGGGTCTAAGCTCTAAAAGCAGTGAATTCCTTCAGTTTACTTTTGATCAGTACCACTATGAACACCAACACGGAGGTTTTTGTGAATTTTACTTGCACAGATACAAAGAAATAATAAAAAAAATTATACACATTCAAACAAATAAAAAAATAAGCTTAAGCTACACACAGATAAAGCGTATAAGCTTATATTGGCAGGGACATCAATTCCTTTATCAAATTATGACGATTACTGATGTCAGTGATACGCCTGTTAATATAGCTTTAAAAGCAATTGAAGAACTCGAAGTCTTTCGCATCGCAGTCATACCTGGTGTTCCTGATACACAGTTTCCTCCAATCAAATATGGACATTATCATTCTTTTTTCTGATTTTTGGGGTGTTTTCAATTTTCTATGCGGGGGGAGCTGTTAAGACGCCTCTTTTCACGGGATCACGATCTTCGTCAGACGGTCTATAATCTTCCACAGGGTCCACGGGGTCCGGTATATAATCGGGGTCAGGGTCCCCGTCCTCTGAAATATATGAATCTTCGTCACCTAGTTGATCTACGTCATCTAATGAATCTACCTCGGAATCTTCATCAGAATATTCACTGCCATCACTAATATCTACAGAAAAAATTTCTTGTTCTTCACGACGATCTTCGCGCAGTTTGTTCAAGAGATTCTTATCGTAAAGTTCTTTAACATCTGTAATTTCCGTTGGCTTTTTATTGTATTCAACCACTAGTAAGTCTTCATATTCCGCTGCGTCCATATTGGAAAGTCGATACCTTTTTTTACATGATTGACATATAACCTCTTCGTCGTCTCCCTTTTTATTTTTGAAGAAAACGATTGGATGGTAACACATAATTCCATAGGTACTCTTGAATTCTTTTCTATTCCCAATGTAATACATATCTCCTTCTCTAATATCTCTATCATTCTTACAATAAATTATATGTATTGTTTCACGTTCTGTATTCGCATATGGGTGGTTTTGCAACATCCTCCGTGATTCGCTTTCTATTTTTTTACTTAACTTATCCATGAGTAAACTGGGAGGCTCCGGCCCATCGTTGCTTGTTACGTTCTTGAACAATTCATATCCAGGCCTATCTTGGTAAAGAAGCTCGACTATTTCAGTTACCTCATCGATAATTGCCTTTGGGTTGTTGAAACCTTTGGTGATATCTTTGACGATTTCTTCCTTATTCAGTCTGCAATTTAGCAACAGTCGTTGCAATTCCGTTTGAAAATTTATCAATGTTGTAATATCGTTTTTTAGATATTCCCTTTGAAATGAATGCGTAGCAATGTCAGTTTCAAGATTAAAACTTGTTATATTGTCTTGTTTACCTTGTTTACCACTGCTTTTGAAAGCAAATCCAATTGCACTAATCTTACTACTTTCGTTTTTTGTATATATTCTTGAGGTTAATTCTGCACCTTTATAATTCGCGTTTATTACCTTTTCCAACTTTAATATTCGATTGATCACCTCTTCCTTTTTCTCTTCGATATTCGTCAAAACGCTAATAAGATCCTCCATGTATTCAGAGTCGTCATTAATTTTATTCAATTGTGCTTCGAATTGAATATTGAAATTTAAAGCAGTCATTGGGGCTAAAGATAATATCAACTTATATTGCCTGGTATTTACTATAAAGGTAGCATTTTGGTATTCTTGTAATGTGTTCGCTGGATTTAACGATTGAAATGTCGAATACATCTCTAAACATAAAGCTTCTTCTATATTCGTAAAGAAAATGTCTTCGTCTGAATATTTCGAGTTCTGTATCATTTGTATTCCCAACTCGCTGTTCATGACTTTATCGTAAGCAAATTTTAGTTTCATGCTACAATTTTCCATTATCATGAACTTGTCTAAATGTATGCCATCACCTTGATCGGCGCCACCGTCGCGTATTTCCTGTAAAATACCCGGTTTTTTTTGTGCTGTTGCCTGTAATAAAGTTAAATAACCGAAATGTGATTCTAACAATTTATATCTAAGAAATTCCACTATTTGATTACGTTCTTCTAATTTTGAGTCGGTGATTGCGTAGTGCAAATGTTTACTTATATATTTTCGTGTTTTTGTTCGTCTATCGTTCCGCACCTGGAAAAAGTAATCAGTCGCTTCTCCTTTCTTAATTTTTGATTGTTTTGTATCAAAATAATTGAATTTGAATGTATCTTCGAACCATTTTTTATCTATCTCACGCCTACTTTGTATTATTATGCTTCCGCAGTGGTAAATAGGTAGATCTTCAAGTAGTGTCTTACCACTACCCTTGGCTCGTAGAGGTCCACCATCACGGTCGTTGGAATCAAATGGTAAATGAAATGTTGGTTTGTTTATTACACCTCCAAACGTCTTATATTTACGTACCATTTTATACTGAAATCCATCCATGCGTTCAGAAAGTCTGATCCTCTTCATCTCATCCAGATTTATTTGTGCTTGATCAATATCGGCTGCATCGACACTTTCTGCGCTTCTAGCGTTTTTTATCCACCTTTCCAAATCATCGATTTTTTTCTTGGCCATTTCGTCCACGTCCTCGATTTCTAAGATTTCCGTAGCTTGGCTACTTTTTTTATCTGCGTACTTAAAGCTGTTTTTGAATATATTAATTTCTAAAAAAATTATAATGTCAACTGGATTAGATTGCAGTTTTTTAAAATAATTAAGAGTCAGCTTGCGGTAGTTATGTAGATATTTTCTAAAATCTGATTTTGCTTTTTTATATAGTTTTAAATTGTTTGCTTTGTTTATTACTTGTGTTTTTTCCCGGCTGGATCTATCTTGCTGAAAGTTTAGTGGGATATAGATAGGGAAAAGAGCTAGCCCCGTACTGTCTTTATTATGCGTCTTTGAGTAATCTTTAACAATTGATGTGAAATGTTTCTTTAGACTATCTATTAACCTATAATAATTTTCGTCGGTTCTTATTTTATAGTATCTCGTTATTAAATAATATACCTCTTCATCGCGTACGTCTTGTAAATTCTTATAAATTATCCCGTCTAACGAAAGCAATTCTACAAGTGTTTGTCTTTTTCTCTCATCGTCGTCGTTGGATTCTATTACCTCGTTGATATATCTCGGCAACTTTCTTGGATGACGATCGTTAGCTAACGTTACCAATCCACCCAAGGATTTCATTTCTAACTTCTCCTTCTCCTCGTTGATGATATTGGATGGAAATTCATCAAATTCTAGCCCCCAGTAGGCATGAGTACCAGAAAAAAATAGTGTGCCTTCATATTCTTGATCCTCAACTATACCACGACCTGAACTTCTAACTTTAAAGTTAGAAGTTCCGTATATAATACAGGATTCTTTTCCATTTTTCTCAGTAAGGCTGACGTGACCATACAATTTTTGATCCTCGATGTTGATTTGAACTCTTGATCCATGTAAAATTAAAAACTCGTCTTTTTTATAATACTGACTCTTTTCCGTTAATTTCAATGTAAAATGAAAAAAATTAGTATTTACACTAGTGGTATTTTGCTTTGATCTTGTGCATAAGAATTTACAATTTTCAATTTCACACAAAAAACTAAACTTTTTAAGATAATCCGGGTATGATCGTAATAACCTTCCCCCCTTTCTTACGTACTCATAGTGACCAAGTGCAACAAGGAATTTTCTATAAATAAAGTCATCGATTATGCGTTCTGTTTTATAATCTTTAGTTTTTTGTTGGTTTAAGTTGTATACATTTCCTTGCGTAAAGCCATCCCCCCCCGATCGAACAAAGAAGTTATCGCTAAGATAACCAGGACTGGCTGGTTGGTAATCGTTAATTGAAATATCATTAATTTTTTTTAAAGTTGCTATATTTCTTTTTGTTGAAGAAAGTCCACCTTTTTTTGTTCTTCTATGAAATACTTCTTGAGGTTCATTTCTTTCTGCTTCTTGCAGATTTTCGTAAGTTCTAAAACGAAGGAAAGTGTAACTAATTTTTTTGACTAAATCTAATTGGCGCCGTTCGTCCATCATAGTCTGTTGATCGACCATCTTAAGACCAAGTTTTTTGTAGGGTATATAATACATATTCTTTCCAGAAATAGTCTTCTCTTTGAAATGGTATCTACTCGATTGTACGTATAGTGATTTCACGGAGAATAACCTATCCTCCCCTCCTTTCCCACTTGGATTTCTCGATATTACTCGTTTAGTTTTGGGGATGATTGAAGCCATTGCCATAATAAATCCAATGAATCCTTTTCCGATTTCTCTTTTTCTGTTTTCTGTAAAATAATCATGCTCGCTTCCCGACCCTGGTTTTAATGTTATCTTGATTAATGCGGGGTTGGGGAAATCAAAAGCAGCATCCACACGATATAGGTGCTCACCACGAAGGACGTCTCCGAGATCTCCATCAACCCCTGTCTTATTTATTTGATATTCTATCAACATCTTCATAGTACCATTTCCACCGTCACTTATATTATGAAAAGACTCTACGTTGAAACTTAATGAATTATTTTCAATATCATATGCATAACCATATACACCAATTTTAGTGGGTACAGTTATCATTGCTGTCACAGGTGCTATCACGGGCGTTGGGGAGATTAAAAAATTATCGTCGTGTTCGCTTCCTATGTTACGACTGATTATTTTTTTTGCCTCGTGTACCAGCGCGTAATGTGGTATATTTTTGACGCCAAAAGGATTATAGAAAAATGGAGCCCCAGTCACAAGAATGTTAAGAGGACGTTTGTTTATCATATGATATGACTTCAATTTAGAATAATCGTATCCATCTTTATAGAGTTTTTTTATCAAATGTTCTTCTGCATCCACGAACAATGAGTCAACACAAGATGTATTGCTAGAATTTAGGAGGTGCACATATCCCTTGTCTTTCGTAATTCTTCGCAACCTTAATATATGATATTTCTGAGTGTATTTTATATGCTCGTCAACATCATCATCCAAAATATCTTCATCAACACCTGCATCACCACCTTGTGGCTCTTTGAAAAAAATATCGCGGTATTTTCCAAGTTTTGGAAGAAAAAAAGTTGTGTCCTTTAGTAAATCCATCACCTCATCTACGAGTTCAGGAGTAAACTCATCTTTCTTAGCTTTTTCATAAAAATTATGTCGGAATGCAAATATTTCAATGAGTACTCTATCTCGACTATATTGACGAAATATTTTTTCGATTGTGTCTCGATCTGCTTGGGACCGATGGATTTTTAAGTTTCCTCCGAATACAGTATCTAAAAGTTTTATCCTTTTTTGCTCTCGATGTATCGAATATTTTTTTCTGATCTCTTCAAAGTTATCTTCATAAATACTCTCGAGCGTTTCATCATCTACATTTCCAGCCCTTAATTTCTGTAACATATCAAATCCTTGTTTATGATACCATTTATTATCAAATATAACACCCAGCTTTTTCTTCAAAAAATCTTTTTCTTCCGAGTATATCGATCGCTTAGATTCAATACGAACCTTTTTTTGTATCTCCGCCAACGACGACAATGACTCCAAGGGCAATTCTTTTGTTGCGGGGCGGGGTCCACCTCGGGGTCCATCTTCAACAGTTCGAACATTCGAACTGTCTCTCTCTCCAAAACGAGTCCCAACTCTTTTTCTTTCTATTGCCTGAGCTTTCAGGAGTTGATCTTTCTGTCTTTGAATTTCATCTTTTTTATCCTTAGCTTTTTTCTCTTTATCCTGAGCTTTTTTCTCTTCATCCTGCTGCTTCTTTTTGTCTGCGTCTAGTGCTTCCCCTAGTGCACCCTCTATCGCCAATTGTTCTTGGTAGTCCTCATTGATTTTGTCGACCAGCTGTAAGATTTCGAGCTGGTCTTTTTTTTCCATTTCCATTATATCAGCTTCTCCATCGTTTAATTCATATCCTAAGCTCACATATAAATTATTGATTTCCTTTTTAAAATCTGTATTGAGGTAGGCGGCATATATGCGCTCGTATTGTTCTTCTTCGAGGTGCATGATGTCGTCATCAAAGTCTTTCTTCTTCTTTTTCTTTTTCCCGGTCCGGGCTTTGCGACTCTTTTGCGAAAAAGTCGCATCCTCCGGCACGATTTCGGCAGCGCTTTCAAGTGATTCCCAAAATTCATCCTGTCTAGCCGCTATTTCTTTATCCTTGTCTGCTTTGCTCTTAGCCGCCCTTGCGGCCATCTCTTCTTTTTCGGCGACTCTTTCAGCAGCGGACGCGTTTTCTGCGGAAAAATCCTTCTCTGCGGCAGCCTTCGCCGCGGAAGCTTTCGCTGCGGCAGCAGCTTTCTCTTCGGCAACGCCACCTCCTTCCTTTTCTGTATGCTCCGTTGGTTGATAATATATATGATCGTATTCACTCGCTCCACCGAAAGCTTCGTTTTCATTGTCCACATGTTCTTCTGTATACTTAAAGTTAATATTATCCAAAATTTCATTCCGCTTCACCTTTTCTATATTTATAAACAACATTTTATATGTACTTACTGTGTCAATCTCTAGATATATAAGCAACTCTATATCACCCATTGTACCCTTTTTATGTAACTTATAATTATTGAGTGTTGGCTTTAGCTCTGATATGTCACTTATTTCGATGTATTTTTTGCTCTTAGTCGCATGTAAGTACATATATCTGATCTGATATTTACCATCGTTTTTTTTCTTTTGTAAGGCGCGAGTAATTAGGTCATCCAATTTCGATCTTTTTTCTGTACTCCCACTTATCTCATTCACTTCTATCCGCAACTCTTCTAAATTTACCGTCTTTTTCTTTATGGTATCCATATTCAGTAATACCGAAGATTCTTTTGTTTCTGTAATTAAATTTACTGCCATACTATCGACTTCTGGACCTGCTTTGTCTGAAACTAATACTTCATTAATAGTGTCCGGGACAACCTTTTCCGGCTGCTTTTCCGGCTGCTTTTCCGGCTGCTTTTCCGACTGCTTTTCCAATGTCTTGACGAATTTCCGAATCTTACCAAGTATATGTGCACCATTGGCGATGTAATAAGTACCTACGTGGCATTTTGAATCAGCGTCGAGCATTGTTCTTAGCCACATACGTAGATTATCTAATTCACGCGTGTAACACGTGTATATGTTATTGTATAGTACTTTATAACCGAATTCACTATTGTAGTCATACAAAAATATATATCGATTATAATTATCATTCTCTTGATAGCCGTTGAGCGCCGCTAAATGTCCTTGGACATCTATCTTAAAAACACATACATCAAATTTAACTGGCTCTGCTACGACTCCACTAATTTCCTTTTCACTCATATTTACATCACCTAAAGTAACACCCAATATCATTTTTTTGTTAGTATTCTCATCTTTTTTTGCATCAAAACCAAAATTAATGAATTGTAATGGAATTATAGCTGCACCATCCAATTTTTGGTAATAAGCGTCATATCTCCAGAATGCATGTAAATTGGGTCTACAGGTAGTCAATAGAGTACTTAGTTTCATATTTTCTTCTGTGCACGTCTTTAATATGTGCTGGTCATCTCCATCTTTTTTTATTTCTTCCATGATCTTGTTTTTTTCACCAATACGTATTTTAAAATATTCTTCTGGGCGAAATGCCTCTATTTTTAAAAGACCTCTTCTGAGTAAATACTCTTCATAAACAGCTACCTTTTTAAGTTGTTCGTATTCACCCATCATCTGTGCTAGGTCTAGCACCTTTTGAATATAAGCTCGATTGTCCAATGCTTTCTCCTCCTTTTTCTGGCTTGTAGTTTCAATAGTAAGGTTTCTCATTTTCTTAAAAATATTTCCCTTCTTTTCGATCAAAGAGATTGCGTCGTTGCAAACAGTTATGTCTATGTATGTACGGTTGGAAGGTATGATAAACGGATCGTAATGTTCCTTTTCGAAAAGTTGGCATTTGTAGCCTTGTCTTACATTACCTATGTCATTCTTAATTTTTCTCACATTTTCTGTAGTATATATTTTATCCCCAAAAATAAATGTTCCAGCTAAGAATATGACAGACAGTTTCTTCATGAAATCATTACCGTCATAAAGTTGGCGTAATTCATTGTATATCTGTGTTTTGTTTATATTGGAAATCACGTCTTGTTTATAATCTTCGGTCGTATAAAATTTCAAACGGGAAAATTCGGCCATGTTTATAAGAGAAGTGTGATTTCTGCAAAAATCCAAGTAGTTATTTAAACTCACGTTGTCATCAAATTTATGTATTTTACTTCTCAAAAATGTGAAATCTGAGCTTACATGTGAAGACGGTTTGATTTTGTGCCTCATTTTATTCTTATAGGCAAATGCGAATGGCCTTGTACCTCTGAGATTAAGCAACAATAAAACTAAATTAAAAAAAACGGTATCCACAAGGGCATACTCACCGTTATGCGGTCCGTCGCCTACTTTACCAGCAAATTCATATCTACCATTGATGTATGTAAATTGGTTGTTTGTCAGTTGTATTAAGCCGTTTATATTATATCTATTGCAGTAACTAAAACCACCGTAATCAATATAATAAAATTTTACCGTTTTTTGGTTAGGCGACTCTTCATCAAGTGGTTCTATGTTATAGCCTATGTTTGATAGTTTCATATCAGTGTAATACATTCGACGACGCTGGTTTTGAGAAGGCAATTCTTTTCTATACACGTCCGTCAGATCACCTTCAAATTTGTATTTGATGGAATCATTATCTTTTTCCCAATTTACAATAGGAAAATTGGGAATTAAATACAAGGACACCAAATGCCTGGAGATTTCAATTGAGATATGCCGTGGAACGATAAATTTTTCTATTTCTTGCACTGTCCCTGATAACTCTTCAAGGAACACAATTGCATTTGAATATCTAAATTTGGGTAGTATATTATCTCTGAAATGTTCCAGGGTTTTTTTCATCGCGTTCCGCTGCTCATTGGTCACCAGCATATCTTCAGCAAATATGGACGTTTGAAAGTAATCTATTTTAGCGGTACTTCTGATTGGGTCAAAGTAATCAGTTTTGTCTAATATACGTTTTGCCTCATGGAAGCAAACAAATGGTGCGAAATGTCTCCTTGCCACGAGTTTTTTCATTTTATCTTCTATTTGTTCATCAACTTCATTGACAAGTAGACTCTTATATTTGTCAATCGCGATTAAAAGAATATCGGAAAGTTTTAATATTTTTAAATTTTTTGACCTTGCCGCCTCCTCTGCCTTAACCAAAAAGCACACACACTGCCCTAATATGTGTCTGTTTTCATATGCAGCGTTTGCAGGGGTAAATTTGTTGTGATCAATGAAAAATTTGAAATGTCTATCAATTTTGCAAATAATTTTACGATGTGGACTTAAAGTAGTACTTGAAATAAATCTAGACACTCCAGTTACGTTTGATTCCCTTGTTAATTTAAATCTTGGGTCGTATTTAATGAAGTTTGGTTTTTCATCTGTTGAAAAGTATTCGATAAGAACGCTTTCGGCATTATTACCAGGACTGCCCATTTGAAACGTCTTTATCGTTCCATTATTTTGTTGTAATGAAATATCTGTAAATTGTACGTTGAACTTTTCTTTCTTATCATCCTTTTCATTTTCGTACACTCTAAATTCCAATTCAACATTTATGTATGAAGATTTATTTATAAATTGAAACGATCGATTGGAAAAAGATTTAAAATCAAGTAATTTTGAAAACTTCGTTCGATTATATGTTCCTATGTCTATAGATTTCAACTTGCATCTATCCAAGTGCAGATGCTGAAAAAAAGTAGTTATATCGGGACCAATATAATATTTATCTAATTGTCTCAAAAAGTCGCAATATGTTACTAGAAAGTAATCAGTATGTGTTTTCAAGAACGCGTCGTTATTTTTCATCTTCAACCTGAAAGAAACCCTTGCCCTCTTTGCAAAGTCTAAAGATCTAAAGGTGTCGGTTTTGAAAATTTCGTCTTTATATTTAATGTAAGCAAATTTAAAAGCCTCTTCTGCAACCCTTCTATGCTCGATAAATTTTAGAGAACATATTTCCTCGAATACATGTTTTGCGTATTCTGATTCAATTTCTTTTTTTTCTCCATTGTATATGTCAAAAAATGGCCTTGATTTTTCGTCAACACGCTCATATTTACCAGTACCACAGTAGAGGGATTCCTTTTCATTTTCTTCCTTTATATCTTTATAAAATATATTGTAATTCTTGATTGTATCGAACAGTTTGTCTACAATTTTATTCACGACAGCGTGTCCTTTGTCTGTAACAGTTATTATCTGTTCGCTATCTGTCTCTAAATTACTTGACATTTTAAAATAATCAGAAAAAAAAAATCTTGTTAATTTGTATATGTCGATTTTTAAAATAAAAAATGGCTATCTAGAAGGCTTCACAGTAAAACTGGATGTCTCTGAAGACGACTCAAAGGCTTTTATTTGCTCCCAAGCGGTGAGACAGGCGCTGACATTGCTAGACCAACTCAATCTATCCTTTTTGTCTCGAAAAGTTAGAGATTCGAATTTTATTATAAAATCTGATCGTGTTTCGGAAGGTGTGACTGAAATTGAAGAAGTTGACTTTCTCCCATAGCGCCCCCGTTCGATGCAGTCTATAATATAACGTTTTTGTTGCATGAGCTATCTGGTTGATATTATTTAATGTACATTTTATATTTTTATTAATATTAATTATGTGTAACAGTGTTACTAAAAATGAATATATTTGAATCATTTTATTGATTTTTTCTAACATTTACTCCAATGTGTGTCTTTATATTTTTAATCTGACAAGTGTTGTGATACGTACCCACCCATTTTCAGCATATCGATT